>Ga0316204_10001610_pt1 | contig 59074 bp, 51 predicted proteins | sample 6monrhotite_MG_2_FD_205661 | JGI IMG/M metagenome (GOLD analysis project Ga0316204, IMG submission 205661) | Microbial mat bacterial communities from mineral coupon in-situ incubated in ocean water Damariscotta River, Maine, United States -... | ecosystem: Environmental > Aquatic > Marine >...
AACCCGCCCCAGCGGGCCCCACGGAAGATGAGCTGCGCGCACGCGAGCAAGAGCGACTGCGCCGGGAGGAAGAAGCCCGGCGCATGGCCGAGCTGGAGCGCCGCGCCGCGGAGGAACGCGCCTTCCAGGAGCGGCGCATCGCCTCGCCCACCATCGCCTTTGGCGGGGCCTCCGGAGCGAATGAAACGGCTCTGACCGAACGCACCTTCGGCGAGGTGACGGATTTCGTGCTGAACGGTGCGTTGCCCTCCACCGTGACGCAGGCCGAGGTGATCGCCAATCCCTCCAACACCATCATCCAGGGCACCATGATCCAGGCCGTCATGGAAACCGCCCTCGACAGCTCCCTGCCCGGCCAGACCCGCGCCGTGGTGTCCGAGGATGTCTACAGCGTCGATGGCGCGCGCCTCTTGATCCCCCGCGGATCCCGTCTCATCGGGCGCTACCGCGCTGGCGTCGATATCGCGCAGCGCCGCGTGACGATCGCCTGGGACCGGATCATCCTGCCCGCGGGCCAGACCGTCCAGATCAGCTCGTTCGGGGGCGATGAACTGGGCCGTTCCGGTGTCACAGGTTTCGTGGACACACGCTTCGCCGAGCGTTTCGGGTCGGCCGCCCTGATCTCGCTGATTTCCGCGGCACCAAGTGCCGCCGCCTCCGAGGTCCAGGATGAGACTGCCGCCGACGTTCTCGAAGACGTTGGCGATGATCTGGCAGATGCCACGGACAGCGTCATAGGCGACTACCTCTCCATCGGCCCCGTCATCTATGTCGACCAGGGCGCGCGCGTCACTGTCATGGTCGACCGCGATCTGGAGATATTCTGAGCCCATGTCGCTGAGCTATCTTGAAACCTCGCTCGACTGGATCGACGCCGCCGCTCGCGACGATGTCATCGAGATCTGCATCAACCCCGACGGGACTTGTTGGGGCGAATTCCAGGGGGATCACTTCATGCGCGCGCTGGATCAAAAGCTAACGGGTGTTCAGGTCAGGGACCTTGGCAACCAGATCGCCTCCTCCGCCAACACGACGATGAGCAAGGACCGCCCCATCGTCTCGGTCTCGATCACCTATAAGGGTCGCCCGATCCGCGCACAGGTCATCACCCCGCCCGCCGTGCTCTCGGCCATGTCGATCAGCCTGCGGTTCTTCTCGAGCCTGCCGCTCGAGGGTATCGCGCTCGACTTTCTCTATGGCAAAGAACGCAAGCTCGAAGACCTGCGCGTGGAAAAGAAGCGCGCCTTACGCGCCGTGGTGGCCGCGGGTTTGATCGATGATGCGCTCACCTTCTGCGTCGAGAACAAACTCAACATGATCGTCTCGGGTGGCACCTCCACCGGCAAGACCGTAGCCGCGCGCAAAATCCTCTCTCACGTACCGGCCGAGGAACGCATCGTCACTATCGAAGAAGCCGCCGAGCTTCTGCCGACCCAGCCCAATGCCGTGACCCTCATCGCCAATCGCGACGCAGAATTCCAGACCGCCGATGTGCTGCTCACCGCAACGCTGCGCATGCGACCCGACCGGATCATCCTGGGCGAGGTGCGCGGCAAGGAGGCCATGACCTTTCTGGAAGCCATCAACACCGGCCATGGCGGCTCGATGACCACGCTGCATGCCGAAACCCCGCAATTGGCCGTGCAGCGCCTCGCGATCGCAGCACTCAAGACCGAGATCCCGATGACCTATGCCGACATGATCCAGTACATCGAGAATTCCATCGACGTGATCATCCAGGCCGGTCGGCACAACGGCAAACGCGGCATCACGGAATTCTACCTCCCCGGCGCTAATGAGATTGGAACTTCCCTATGAAGACCTTTGAATACGTTATCCTGTCCTTTCCCATGACCCGCAAAACCAGCCTTGCCGACATGCAAGCCAGCCTGAATGCCAAAGGTGCGGAAGGCTGGGAGGTGGTGTCGATCAGCTCCTCGGAATTCGCCAATGTGGGACACACGGTCTTCCTGAAGCGTGAGACCACAGCCGCTGGAGTCACGGCATGAGAGTGACGCGGTTTCGCCTCATCCTGGCTGCGCTCGCCCTCGGCCTCAGCCTGACGTTCACCCCCGCGTTCGCCGAGCGCGACCTAGTCCCTACCTTGGAGCGCCGCTTCGATGTCTGTCCGGACCGCCCCACTGAACTCAGCTGGATGCAAGAAATCCCCCTGCGCCAAGCCTATCAGCGCGTGCTGGTCCAAGATATCTACCGTGCCCAAAACCTTGAGCGCATCGTCGAGACTGGCAGCTGCGATTGCGAGATCCGGTTCCCGTCCTGGGACGATGCCGAGGCGATGTTTCATGAGAGCTACACGAGCGATGAACGATGGGAAATGCTGCAAGCCTCGGACGCCTACAACCGCCGCGCCAACGCCGCCCGTCCGGAAGCCCAGGCCATCTGCGACGTCGCGGGCAATTGGTAAGGCAGCCCCGCGATGAGCGTCGTCACCTATTTCGTTGAAACCTCCCAAGCCTATCTCGACACCGCTGCCGAAACCCAGTTTGGTGCGGTTGCGGCAACGGTCGGCACGCTCCTGGTTTTGGGGACAACGCTGGTGGTGATCCTCGTCGGCATCAACATGATCTATCAATATCGGGCCATGGATGGGCACACAGCCTTCTGGCTCGCGGTCAAGATCGGGCTCATCGGGATATTCGCGACCAATTGGATGCAGTTCAACGCCTTCTCGTCTGCCATTCTCTATGGGATCGACAGTATCGCGGGCGCGCTCGTGGCCTCCGTCGGCGGCGGCAGCCCGGGGCCTTCTGGAACTTTCGCTGAAGAATTCGACCGGCTGATCGCCGAGCTCGGCGATTACCTGAATGCCGCCGGGTCCGAGCTGAACTGGATGGCTGGCGCCATGCTCGACATCGTCGGTGTGCTTCTGCTCTCGATCCTCGGCGGACTGGCCGCCTTCATCCTCGTGGCCTCCCGACTGATGATCGCGCTTCTGATCGGGATCGCCCCGGTGATGATTTTCCTGACCCTCTTCGAGGTCACCAAGGATTATTTCGCGCGCTGGTTATCCGCGCTTATCTCCTTCGCGATTTACCCTATCGTGGTCGCAGGGGTCTTCGCGACCATCACCGGGGTGGCCTCGGCTCTCATCGGCGAGTTGGGTGATCCGGAAGGGGCTTCCAACATCGGCGCGCTCATACCCTTCTTTATGATGGTGCTCATGGCCAAAGGGTTCATCATCGCAACACCCTTCATCGTCCGCGCGATCTCCGGCAACATCATGATGCCCGCCCTCTCCGGTGGTCTCGGCGGCGGCTACAGCTTCGTTCGCGCAGCGACGGGCAGCCAGCAAGCCTACAAACGCTATCTGATCGGCGGTGCGAGCGGCGCAGAATACGCAGCCCTCAGGGCGCGGCAGTTCTTTGGCGTGCAGCAGATGCCTGCAAGGCAAGGAATGGGGCAGACGGGTTCCGCAGGCGGCACAGGGTCTGCAGACTCGGGGTCAAAAATGCTGGCACAGCTGGCGAGACTTGGACGGCTTGGGCGACGGTGACGCCCTTTGGATCTGACATTCGTGACCCTCCCAGCAAATGTCCCGTAACAGCCATATTGAGGACGGTCGCCACCAAGTTAGCAATAACGACGCCACCATCACAGATGGTGGGGAAGCCACCCTAAAATGGCCACCACTTTCGTCGAGATTTCGCTTCCGATTCTTGCTCTGGCTTTAGACTCAGCATTATTCGCCCGGCGGGCGTTTTTTTGAACTCTTCCAAGTTTTTCAATAGATTGGATCTGGTGCTCTCATCTAATTTTGGTAGATTTCCAGCTTTCACAGAATCACCAAGCTGTCTAAGCGAAGGATCATTAAAATAGTGGTCGGTCATAGCCAAAGACAGAATAAGATCTTCATCGTTGCGCGGTGTTTCACCACACGCACCACATGGATTAAACGCGCCAAACTTTATATCGCCACACCTGAAGCAGACCGCCTTCGTCATCTCTATTTCCTCAACCCACAAACGAAAACAGCCATGTCCAACTCGGGAGAGACGCACTGTGCGGACTATGATCCAATCAAATGGGCCAGCTCTACGATTTCGGTAGCGTCCCCTCCTGTTGATACCCGATTTGCAAAAATACGTCCTATTACCCCTCGCAAACCCATGACGTCATTTTGCTTGATTGCTGCAACTCCCTCGGCAACGAGCTGATCATGCTGATCCTCATCAATAGCCAAGAACTTCTCTTCGGCAAGCCGATGAAATATTGCCAGTAGAAAGTCAGGCGTATCCGACAATACTTTGAAACGAATGCTGCGCATTTCCTCAAGGGAATGCCGTGCCGCATCAAAGTCGCGTTCTCGTATCGACCGACGAGTAGTTACCAGCAGCTTTTCATGCCGATCAACATCGACAGAATGTGCATTGTCACGGACTTCATCGAAAGCCACTTCAGCGGCATCGACTTCCTTGTTTAGTACGCGTTCTTCATTTTCAGGGGCGAGACGAAGCAAGGCTACCTCTTGACGGACGCGTCGTGCCTCTTCCGCGACTGACCTGTGCGTGTCGGCATCCACGGACGTCGACAGAGCTGAGTCAAGCCGTTCAATTCTACGCCTTAGATCTCCAGAAGGATCTGCGTTTCCATCAAGTGTTTCGTCAAGCTCTTCGAGGTCTCTTTCCGCTCGTACCAAAAGCGTCGATGCAACCTCAGAACCTTGCTGCCCGTCAAAATTGACGTGTCCACCAGGTGCTAGATAAAGATTGTGCGAGTCAATCAGGCGTCCAAGATCTGGAATTTCGACCGAAAAATTTAGTGTTCCATTATCACTCATCTTCCAATGGATCGCGAGTTCAGACCCTCTTTTAATGCGTTCTCCGCGCTCCAGATCGTCTTTTCCACCAAGACGAAAGTCGCCTATGTGCAAGTTGCGCTCAGGATCCTCAATTCCCTCCCGCATCTCATAGAACTCAAACACAATGAAATCATCTTCACCTGCCTTCAGCGGCTTTCCTGATCGGAAGGTTTGCTTTCCCTCTGCAGGTAGGGACGTTCCCTTTCGAAGTATCGGCACCAGTTTATTGCGCTCGTAACCCACGGTCCCGGTTTGCGTTTTAACGGCAAGCGTGTAGGTCATGGGGATGCTAGCAGCGCTTGCTTGTGTCCGGACAATGACGATCTCCTTGGTAGCGTCGTCGATGATGCGCCCTGCCTGATCGTACACTTTTACTTGAAATCGGTTCTCGCCATCCTTGCGTACAGGCAACGTCAGACTAACCACACCATCAATGGGCTTGCGTCCTGTCGTTCCTCCCTCTTCGTCCAAAACCTCTACCTCAAAGCCGCCACCAGTTTCATCGGCTGGCCGAATCCTTAACCTGGCGCTTTCTTCAGCAACACGAGATTTGAAGTCCAGTGACAACGATATTTGCCCACTTACGTTCTCTTGGCCACGACTGATTTTACGTGAAGATGCCTGACCTTCCCATTGGCGGCTTTCCGCAAAGATGGCAGCGCCCATTGCGACGGCCGTCATAGGGTCTAGGCCTTGTTCAACATCGATTGCCAACTCAGATTGTAGCATTTCTCGAATTACGGGCATTTTAGATGGGCCACCGATCGGAACAATCCGAGCAATATCTTCGTGCCTGTAGCCATTATCCGAGATGATCTTTCGACAAAGCGCAATGGAGTCATCAATCCTGTCCTTTATTAGAGAAACAAGCTGCCGTCTCCCAAAGTCAATTGAGATATAGATTTCTTCTCCATCTTGATCGGATGCACGCACCTCATCTTCGCTTGCAAAAATCGATGCATTGTCGGACGCGGAAAGCTGAATCTTGGCTTTCTCCACAGCGTAGTGAGCGACGGTAGAAAGGTGTCGATAAGACGGTTCCTTTTGAAAATGAGTAGGGAGCGAAAAATTCTCGAGCAACCATGGGCGCACTACATTGTCAAAAATGATCCGGTCAAAATCGCGACCCCCAAGCATGTTGATACCCTCGTGCGCTATGACATTCACAGCGCCACCCGTGCTCATTACCAGAGCGACGTCGAATGTCCCGCCCCCTAAATCGTAGACGAGAAAGACACCATCCTTCTGTTTGCTGTGGGCGATAGACGCCATTGCCGCAGCGACGGGCTCTTGCAGTAGGCTCACTCGCTCAAGGCCGGCTTTCCTGGCGGCGGTGATTGTGGCCTCACTCTGCATTTGGTTAAATGCGGCCGGGATGGTTATGACCGAACCGTCGATGTGTTGTTCGCCACTCTCCGTGACAGCCTGGCCAACCAGAGTCCGGATGATTTCGGCGCTGCAATCTTCAGGTGTCCACTCCTGATCTCCAATCCTCACGGGGCTCTTTGTACCCATCAGTCGCTTGAAGCCTGCCGCTACGTTTGCAGGTGCCGACATGATCCTATCCTGCGCGGATTTTCCTACAAACCTGTGCCCCCGCTTGTCCAAGTAGATGACACTAGGAAGAACATCAGAGCCGTCAGCCGCTTTGAAAAGGCGTGTGGCTCCGTTTAGATGGCCAACGACTGCCGAATTAGAGGTGCCAAGATCGATTCCCAGATACATAACTATTAACCCTTCTGAATTTCGTCGGGGCGACCGACCAATACGCGCCCTTTTGACAGGACTTTCATCGAATAGACTATGGCCGGTTCGATTGTTTTGAGAACAACAAGCACTTCACCATCATCGAAGTCTTCAGCATTGTCTGCAGATGCGGCAATGCCTGGCGAGAAATCTTCACCATCAAATGAAATCACCTTGACGCCCATTACTTCCGATATTGCCTGAAGTTGTAGCTCCGAAAACTTAACCTGTGCCGTTACCCTACGCCCTTCCTTTTCGGGAAGCAGGTCACTCACCTTTCTGTACGCCTTCGATAACTTCCAATACTCAACGCATAGCCGGGCGAGAGCGTCCGGATCAACTGACATTAGTTCATCGCTTCCTACCATGATGAAACGATCCTCCGAGCCTCGGTTTGCAATATGCTGCTTCGAGCAGCGGCCTCGCGCTCCACTGCTTGCAGCACCCCTGACGTGTACCGGAAACTTGAACACCTTCGATTGAAGTCGTCTACAAGCAAATTAAATCGGTCAATCTGGTTATTAGTGGTTGTCAATGGCCTAATATAGTCAAGGCGATCGCCTTGGAAGACGCAGTAGCGAACCTGATTTCGAGTTAGCGTTCTGCCGCTTCCAATGGGAGGCATGTCTTCCTGATATGAGTTTGTTGCTGCTGGAGGTACGGGAAGAGAGCTGCCGCCGGTAGTTGGGGGTCGATAGGTTGTACGACTACTCGGGCTGTTAAACTCCTCCGATAGGATAAGGTAGCCGACAAAAGCCGCAATGCTCGCATAAATCACGTACTTTATCTTTTTTCCTGTTTGTCGTCTTTGGATTTTTGATTTGAGTTGTTGGAGTTCCGCCTTATCTTTAGTTCCGGCGTAGACCAACATTTCATCAATAATCTTGACCATCGCTCCAAGATTGCCACTCTGGCGCTCGAATTCTGCCATCTTCCAATTTTTATGCAGAACAGACCGCTCGTCTTTGAGCTTGTCGACAATATCGGCAGTTTTGCGCCCATGTGAACTCAAGCTTCCGAGCAGCCCGTCAATCAAGCGGAACGCTGTCTCAGAATCTTTAAGTTCGTTATTGATATGTAAGGCGAGGTCTCGAACGACCAAAATTGCCACGCTGGGGTCTTCCAAGCTCGACTTTGCCGCATTGTACTTGTTGACCAAATTGGTAACAACACCTTGACCACGCGGGGAAAACCCATCGCTTCGCAGCGCTTTTCGGATGTTCGGTAAATCCCGCTTTGCTTTTTCACAGGCATCAATCAGTGGATCTAATTGATCCGAGATTTTTTTTTGTTCGGCCAAGGATTCGAGCGCCGAAATATCCTCCTTCAACGACTCGGCCACTGATTCAAGCTCAGGGAAGGTTCTAAGAAGAGCCTCAGAAAGCTCAAGTGCTTCGCTATATCTGCCTTTTTCATTGGCAAGAGTCAGGCATAGTTCGCGTATGTTTTCATAGATCTGCTTTGATCGAGCCTCTTCATGCCCCCTTGATTGCTCGTATAGTTGGACTGGTTGGTTGATTTCATCCCAATCTGTGAGTAGCTGTGACAACTTTTGCACGTGACTCTGGAGATCTTTGGGTGCTGTTTTGGCAATATCTATATTGTGTTTGAATTCCTCGCTAATGCTCGAGAGCGCAAGTTCACTATTGCTGTCATAGTTTTGAACAAGCAGCGAGAGGAATGATCCGTCTGAATTTCGTTCAAGTTCTCTTTCGACAATTTCATTCATCAACTCCCCAGGCGCGTCGGTTGACCACACATAAACCGCTGAGGCAACTGCATGTAACCTTCGTAATTCGTCCAAGGCGTCGCGAAGTTGAGCCTGTTCTAGATTTGGAAATCCCGCATGACGCCTGTTTCCGTTCAGGAATGCGAGGATTGGGGCGCTGTCTATTTCGTCCCAAGTGCGCGCCAAGACGGCCACTACATCAATAGTGGCAGACTTTCGGCCGCAGAGGTGGGCTGCGATGTTCGCTTTTGCCAGTTCCGGAAAGTGGTCGATCGCTTGCAGGATGGATTGCGCATCAGCACTTGATAATAGCTCAAGTACTTTTGAAATCTGTAGTTGGCTTAGCTCCGGCAGCCACGAGACTTCGGAACTCAGGCGCGTTCTGGGTGTAACCAGAATTTGTTGCGCCTTGAGGAGCGTCGATTCATCAACGTTTCCATCCAATTCGGCGTCTTCAACGAGGTCAGCGATTTCTGCTGCCGAAGACCTATACCCAGCATGAAGTACTCGAAATGGGTTGTCGTCAATAGAGAAGCTATATGCCTGCATTCTGAGTTTTCTGTTTAATCCGACATTCCCCAGATGGCATGCCTATTGTTGTAACAGTCACCTGAACTCGCGCGGAGATCAAGAATTTTGTGATCATGAAGGCGTACAGGGCTGCGATGGCAACTGGAACTATGCGGGTTGGGCCGAGCGCGAAAAAAGCCGCGTCTTGTAAGTATGCGGCGTCTGTTTCCCTTGGTTTAGCAGACGTCCGGACATGCTGCAGCGACAGTCCTTAGTCCGCGGTTCACGACAGACAAGCCATGCTCGCCAACCTATCGAGCTAACGACTTTTCACCAGCATCCTGTCGCAGCATCGCTTCCATGTCGTTCAGGCCATCAACGGCGGAGCGCATCTGTGTTTCATCAATCGTGCTCTCGCCTTCTGTATCGGTGTTCTGCCCTTCAAAGTCCATCTCCATCTGGCGCTGTTCCTCGGCGACGACGGCTTGAACGACAGGCGCGGTCTTTTTTGGGGCGACGTCGGTTTGCCCTGACGTTTGACTACCAGCATGTTGGCGTGCGGTCTCCACAACGGCGTCAGACCCACCTGGTCCGTTCGCGGGCGGAGTCATCGGCATGGCGCGCACACTGAGCGGGAGATTCCCCTGCGGTGCACCTCCCCCCGGCTTCGGAAACGGCAACTCTCCCGTCTGCGCCGCGTGGATTGCCTTGAACAGCCGGTCGTCAAAATATTGGATCCGCTTCGCGCGGACCGGCATCTGGGCATCGATAACCATGACGATCTCGTCGAGCGGTAGGCGGCGCGCCTCATCCTCGGGCAGGAGAGAGCTTTCTTCGGTCCGCGTGGATTGGCTGCGCCCTTCAAAGGGGTTTTTTCCAATGGACTGCGAGCGCGTGATGACGGTCTTGGTGGTCTTGCCGACAGCCTTGCTGAGCTCTTCGACGGTCTTTTCATCGGAGGGCGTCAGGTAGAGCTTCACACCGGCATTACCTTGCAGGGCGCGGCGGGTGTTCTCGCCGTAGATTTCATCGAGGGCGGGAATGGTTTGGGTGACCACGGCCAGGTGACCACGATAGGTGCGCAGGGTCTCGATGCTCTCGACCACAATGGGCATCTTGCCGAGGCGATTGAACTCGTCGAGCATGATCATCACTGGCCAGGGCTCGTCGGGCCCGGGGTCGTTTTCCTGCATGGCGGAAAGGAGATCGGAGAAGAAGAGCCGGATCAGCGGCGCGAGGGGTTTGACCATCAGCGGCTGGACCACGAGATAGACCGAAAAGGGCTTCTTGCGGATCGTCCGGAAATCAAAGTCCGACACCGCCGTCGCTTCGTCGATGGCAGGGTTCTGCCATTGGTCGAGCCCCGAGGTCATCAGGAGCGAGACGTAAGAGGTCAGCGTATCGTTGTTGGTCGAGGCGAGCCGCGTGAAGATCAGTTTGGCCGCCCTGTTGTCCACCTCGTGGCCCCGCGCGAAATACTCCTTCTGCTTGTTCCCGCCCGAGGCCGCGATGCGGTAGATCTCGCCCAAGGTCGGGCGCTTGCGCTGGAAGGCCAACAGGCCTGCTGCCACGAAGAGATCGATCCCGCCTTTGAGCAGCCCCTGCACCCGGTCATTGTCGCTTTGCAGGAAGAGCGTCGCAAGAAGCTGCAATTCCATCTGCTGGCGCGCGGGATCTTTCAGCTCAAAGATGCGCAGGAGCGGGTTGTAGCGATGCGTGCGCTTGCCCTCCCAATCGGTGGGGGCAAAGCGATAGACCTTGTCGCCTTGGGCGGCGCGGTGCCGGGCCGTGGCCTCGAAACATTCGCCCTTCACATCGAGCGTCACGGCGGAGCCTTGCCAGGTCAGCAGGTTCGGAATGACAAAGCCCGTGGTCTTGCCGCGGCCCGTGGGGGCCACGATCAGCGCATGGGGGAAGACCTTGGAGCAGATGTAGTTGGCGCGGGAGCCCGGCGGCCCCAGCTTGCCGAGGATGAACCCGGTCCCGGGCGCCCCGAAGAAGCCATTGGCCTTCATCTCGCGCGCGGTCTGCCAATGGGTCTGGCCAAAGCGTGTCAGAGCGGACCCCGAGAGGGCGAGGCTCAGCATCAGGCCGGCGGCGGCGAAGCTGCCGACGATCAGGTGAATAAGTTGGGCGTCCTCCGGGCGGCGATCGAGGATCGCCAGATAGTTCTGCGCGATATAGGCAAAGTCGATCTCGGCGCCGAAGCCGAGATCCTGGTAAGTCAGCACCGCCGAGGCGATGGTATAGCCCATGGCCCCGGTCACCAGCGTCACAAGCAGGACGCCCGTGGCGATCCGCGCTTTTCCCATGGCGGCGCTCAATGGACCTGACCCCGCTCGGTCTCGCCATCCACGTCTGTCGCGCGGTGTTTTTCGTATTCGGTGTCGGCAAGATCATCGACTACCTGGCGCAAGGCCTCCGTATTGGCCGTCGCGGCATCGGATTGCAGATAGACCTTGGCGACATAGAGCCGGTCGAGGCGGTCCTCGAGAACCTTTTCCAGCGCATCGGCATCACCGGATGTGAGCCGCTCAAGTTGACGGTCATCCAGCACCCGCGCGATCTCGGTTCGGAAAGCGTCCCGCTCCGCCTCGGTCTCGAAAGGCGCGGACAACTCCCCCGCCCGCTCATGGTCCAGGACACGCGCAATCTCGTCTGCAAGGCGGTCGGCACGGTCAGACTGCGGCGCTGTTTCACCGCGGGCTGCGAGGAGTGCGTCGCGCGTGCCAGACCCGAGCCCGTCGCGCATCTCGGTTTCGCGGCGGACCTGATTGATGGCCTCCGTGTCGCGTATCTCGACGACGGCAGCGTAGGTCGCACCGAGCCCGCGGGCGAGGTGGGACGGCATGTCCGGATAGCGCGCGCGCAAGTCATCCGTGACTGCATCTGCAACGGGCGTGCGGATGTCGCGTGCCTCCATGATCCGGTCGACCTCGCGGGTGATCTCGCTGGCGCGGGCCGCATCGGTGATGGTCTCTCTATAGGGCTCAGACCGGTCGATCACATCGCCGGGGCGTGCGAGCAGGTCCGGGTGTGCTTCGAGATACGTGCGCTGCTCCGTCTCGATCCGGCGCTCCGCTCGCGATACAACCTCCCAATCCCGGTCCTCGATCTGCTGCGCTGTCAGACCGTCTGCGCGCATCTCCTGTCGGATTGTCCCTTCCATCGCCCGCACCGAGTCCTCGTGATAATGGAACCGCTCGCCGACCGCTTCCTCCTCCACGACACCATCTCGGCGCAGCACGTTCTCCCGTTCCAACAGCGTGCCAAGTTCCACATGCACGTCATTGAGAATGTCGCGCGCCTGTTCCAGATCGGCGCGGCGTTCAAGGTTCAGATCCCGCGCCTCAGCCACTTTGGAGAGATCATTGGCGATCCATTGATGCTCGAGCGCTGCATTTGAGGCGCCCGTCTCGATCCGGGCCACCACTTCCGATGTGCTGATCCCGGTGCCGTGTAGTGCCGCGTCAATCCGCGATCTCAAGTCGGGCGTAGCCAGACGCGCGAGCTGGTTGGTGTCGATATTCGCCTCTGAGTAGACCCCACCCTCCGAGGGGGTCTCTGACAGCGCGGATGATCGCAAACCGAGAGGCTGCATGTGCTGGACCTGCGTCTGGATCTCGATGAGGCGTTTTTCCAGCACGGGACGTTCCGCGTCAGACTTCTCGGCGATCATGCCCTGCACCCGCGCGAGCTTTTCCGCATAGAGGCTTCTCAGATCCTCGAAGCTTTGATCCTCGGCCATATACACATCTCCTGTTTGGTCCACCTGCCCGCCATGCGCCAGCACCTCCCCCGCGCGGAAGAGTGCCGCGGCGATGTCTTCGCGGGCCCCGCGGACCTCGGAGGTCTCTCGGGAGGCCTCCACGGCAAGCGAATGGTAGACGGTCCTGGTGTTGGCGATCTCCGCCAGCGTCCGGGTCAAGTCGGTCCCCACACGTTCCCGCTCGCGGGGGGCGCGACCCTCTTCTTTCGCGGCGTAGACCTCGCTGGTGCGGGCTGGGTAATGCACAACCCCGCGATCCACCCGGCGCGTGGCCTCCAGCCGCACGCCGTACTTCTCCGCCTCCTCGACCATGGCGAGGCGAAAATCGTCATAGTTAAAGCGATGGTTGCGCCCCAGAAAGAAGAACTCGCCTTCTTGCGAGCGGCGGTTCAACACCAGATGCGCATGCGGGTGATCGCGGTCCTCATGCACCGCGATGATGTAATCAAAATGCCCCGCGTCGGTCTGGAAGAACCGCTCCGCCACATCCGTCGCGATGTCGCGCACATCCTCGCCCCGCGTGCCGATCGGGAAGGACATGAGCATGTGGGTCGTCTGTCCGAGCTTGGGTTTGAAACCCGCATCCCACCGCTTGGCAAAGCGCTCGGTGAGGTCCTTGATGTCGCCCGCCTCGAGCTTCGCCTTGCCATCCAGGAACCCGCTACTGTCCACGATATGGGTGGACTTGGTGGTGAGGTAATCGAGCTGGTTTGCGAGCTGCGATTTGGTATGCGTGCCCCCGCCCCGGATCGCCTTGAAGACCGCTGGCCGATGCCCCGCAGCCGCGCGCACAAGCTGGGTCTGCTTGGCCACATGCAGCCCCTGCATCGAGCCCCGGATGCGGCTCCAGCCATCCCGGAAGACCGCGCCGGTAACGGCATCAACCGCATCATTCAGCCGCATGCGCAAACTCCCTCAGCGCGACCGTGGCCTGCAGCTGCATTGCGTCCCGACGGCGGCGCAGGAGCAGGTCGATCTCGTCAGCAGAATCCAGGATGAACCGCGCCAGCCCGCGCATCTGCGCAAGGCGCAATTCGGTGAACTCGGCACCCGTGCCCCCTACGGCCCCCTGCCCCCGCCGGTTGGCCTGCGTCATCTGCTTGGCGATTTGCGCGACCCCATTTCCGACCTCGTGCAGTGAAGCGCGGTAGCGCGCCATCTCGGCCGCCATCTGCGCATCCGGAACGAACACCCCGCCCGCCGCCTGAATGAGCCGCCGCAGCCCTTCGGCCCGGCTCTCGATCCCCGCCTCGGTCAGCACCTCGTCGAGCGCCTCAAGCTCCGAAGCCGTGACCTTCACACTGACCGCTGAGACCGGTATCGCGGCATCCGTCTGGCGCTCGGCATCGGCTTTGAGCGTGTACTGGATCGCCCGCACCGACACGCCAAACCGTTCCGCCAGCACTGATGTGGAAACGCCTTCCGCAGCTTCGCGAACGATCTCCATGCGGTCCGCATCTGAGAGACGTTTTGAGCGCGACATGCGAAGAAAGACCCCCTATTTCCTGCCACCTTCCACCAAGGCTGCCCCTACCTTACGATAATATACCTAGCTGTCAATTATATACTTACGTCGCATTCAGGCTCAGGCAGCCTTGGTGTCTGCTTCACGCCGCGGCCCGCAGGGACGCGGCTCTGCCGCCCTCACCACCGGGCGACCCACCTGTCCTAGGGGTCCCGTCCACCAGCACCGCCCGAGGGTCTGGCCGAACGCCAAGTGTTCGGACGGAACCGCGGGCGGGCGCAAACCCCACCGACAGGGCGGACAGGCAGGGTCAAGGAGGGCCAGATTTGGCTTGCCAAATCTCTGCCGCAAAAACCGGGAGGCCCTGGCCGATAGGTTTTTGTGGATGGCCCCCTTGAGGCTGACTGGCCGGTCTGTCGCGGCCTGATCATTCCGGGGGGAGTGCGTCCCTTGAATGCGCAGCGACCGGCAGCTTCGTGAGGTCGTCTCGGGCGATCTGACCGCCGGACCCGGCATCCCTGGAACAGGGATCGGGCCGCCCCAAGATCGTCCTGGGGCGGCCCATCCTCGTTAGAGGATTCAGTCCTGGGGATCTTTCGCGCTCGGCGGGAACATCACCAGCTCCGAGACCGCGACCGGGAAGTCGAGCTTGAGGCTGAAGAACTCCGAGCCGTCCCCGTTGCGGGTGTTGCGGAACATCGCGCCCACGCGTTGAAAGCGGGTGCGCTCCTGGCCATCGGCATCGGTGAACTTGACGGGGACGGTGGCGACGTAGTGGTTGGTCATTTGGGTTACTCCTTGTTGCGATGGGGATCACCCGGCACGGGGGCAAGAGGCCCGGTCGCAAGCGCAAATGCGGAGGGTCCGCGGCTCCGCCGTGGAAGCCGTATTTGTGCTTGCCGAAGCATATGCTGAGGGCACGAACGGGCCGACCCCGTGCGATCCACATCTATGAGCAAAAAGGAGTGATCCGGATGACCCCTGCCATCACGCCGACGCCACCATCCGCGTCCCGCCGAACCTGGCCGGGGCGCTGACGAAGCCTGCCCGCGTGGGTGCGATGTTCCGAAATACCACCCGAGGGACGTGCTGTTCTTCAGCTTAAAACTTTACTTCGACAGGGCGGCCCGAATGCCTTGATGTGATTTCTCATTGCGATGATCCTTGGCCACCCTCCGAAGATGGGTCGCCAGCGGAAAGCCGTGAGCATCGGCTCAGGACCCAGTCGCGTGCTAGTTGAAGATCCGATCAAGAGTTCCATCAGAGATCTTCGCGACGATCACGCGCCGAGGCTCTCAAGTATTGTCTGTGTCCCGGGCATCCGTTTCAGCGAGTTGCCGATGTGCTCCCGCCAGCGCGGGCCGACCTCCAGAGCAGCGGCATAGGCGCGGGCCAGATCATCAGGGCGGTCCCCGGCCATCGCTTCGATCAGGAAGGCCGCCTGTTCCCGGTCCTTGGCCGACTTGAGGCTGCCTGCCCCGTCACGCCGCCGATCAGCAACGATCAGTTTGTGGATCGCAAAGCGCTCCGGACGCGGGACCTGCACGAGTATGCCGGATCGATAGATCGCCGCCGCATGGATCGGCTCGGCAATCAGGAAGTTAAGATAGTTCAATCCTTGGGCGTTCACGCCTAATGCTGGCAAATCACGGATGGTCTCATCTCCGAATGCGGGCGTGAGAAACTCGACCAACTGGCCACTGCCGCCTTGCGCCCATCGCCAGGTCCGGCCTTGGTCAAGAGCCGGTAAGGGATCAAATTTGAGCGCCGAGAAGGTCTCGGCCAGACCCGGGTCAACCTGATCCTGTAGCGCCACGCTGAGCTTTTCGAACTGAGCGATGTCGATGTCGCCGGTGTTGGCCATGCCCCCCAGGGGTAAACGAACACCTAGCTCGCCCTCATAGAGCCGGAACGCGTTTGTCCCGACGATGGTGCCACCCAAACGGAAAGTCCCGGCTGCCGCCATCGCCGACAGGATGGACCCGGTTGCCCGGTCGGTGGGGGTCATGCCTTCGGCGCGCAAGAGCCGGACAAGTCGCGACCGTTCTGCCTGCCGACTCTTGGCCGTTGCGCGCAGCTCCTCAATCCGGTCGATACGTGCACGCGTCTCGCCACTGTCCTCGCCGATATAGATGAAGCGCATCTCGGTGCCGACACGGCGCGCGGCGTACCAATAGGCCTTGTCGCCGCGCTCCTTGAGCGTCGGTTTGCCTTCGACACCGGACAAGGCGTCATCCTTCAGAAGCCGTACCAGATCGGTGTAGGCGCTCATTGCGATGCTGCTGAGAGGGGTCATGCCAATCATTTCCAAGTTTTGCTTGGCACGCATATACCTATCAAAATAGTAAATTGCTAGGCATAAGGTTTTTGTGGCACCTTCACTCCGATGAGAAAAGAAAAAAGGGCCGCCCGATGGCGACCCCCTCTCTTCAATCCTGCGACGCCGTCTTCGCCGGGTCAGCAACCCGCATGACCGTCAGACCTTTCGCTTCCGCCTTCTGCCCGAGGTTCAGCGCGACCCCGTTGCCGCCGAAGAGTACAACCCCCGTCGCCGCGAACTTGTCGTCCAGCATTTCGTCGTTGCACTTGAACGGTGCCGCCCGCCCGTGCGCGGACCAGCGCGGATCGAAGCGCGCCTGCGCTACCCCGCGTGCCCGGGCCCACCGGGCCGCAATCATCTCCGCCCCGTGCTTGCCACCCTTGTGGCAGAGGAAGATCTCCTGGTTGCGGTTCTGCTTGATCCGTTCGCGAACCTTGTCGAGCGTGTTGAAGATCACATCGACATCTGTCCAGTCGGTGGCGCCTGAGACGATCAAGGGCACCCCCTCGACTTTCGACTTCTCGGCGGTTTCGCGGTCGTGCTGTTCGAGGAGTTGCCGTGCCTCGAAGACCGCCCCGGTCTCTTGCGCCCTGACGCTTGCGCGCGACCCGGCTGCCGGGATGAAGGCGTGACCGGTCTCGATCTCGTAGCATTCCGCCGCCGCCTCGCTCATCACCTCGATGGCGCCGACGATCTCGCGCAGCTGCACAAAGCGCGCCCGCGCCTCTTCGAGCGCGGTCTCGGCGATCTCCGATCCGTCGTGGGATTTTGCCAGCGCGCCGATCTTGTCGGCGGTGCGGTCGACCTCCTTGCCAAGCGCCACCTTCCGGCGCTGCAGGATCGTCGCGAGCCCATGGGCCAGCGGTTCGATTTCGGCGTCAAGCCCGGTCCCGCGCAACTGCCCGAGCAAAGCCTCGAAGCTTTCGCGGATGATGTGGTCGGTCAGGATGTGATCCTCGGGGATCGGCAGCTGCGCGTCCTTCTCGGTCAGTCCGAAAAGCTCGATGGTCTCGTAGGTGTTTGCGGTGTCGTAAGCCATGTCTGGTCTCCAGTGTTCGGTTGCAAGGCCACCACGTGAGTGTGGGGGCATGGCCGAATGCCTGGTTTCCGAATCTGCCCGGGTCAGGGACGGCGCAGCCGCCGGCTTGCCGGGCGCAAAAGTTTTCCGCGCGCAGCACCCGACACACGCGCGCCCTCACGCACGGGACCGCGCCGCACTACAAGCGCCGCCCTCGCCGAAAAGTTTTGCGATCCTTGACGCGGGCTGATTTGGGGGCCATCCGGAGGATATGCTTCCGCGCTCATGTGTGTGTGTTTTGACGGTAGGTTTGCCCGACCTGAGCAGGCAAACGGCCTGACCGGACGCGGGAGACGGATGAAGCGGAGGGATCGTTTTGGCCTCGGGCCAAAACAGACCAGAGTGCAATCCGGCGGAGCGGCCGGGGAGGGACGTGCTCGCGAGGCGGGCAAACCGGGATGCCTGGTGCAACGCCGCGGTGAGGCCGCATGGCCGAATGCGCGACGGACCGAAGGGCCGTTCTCCCCTGCGACACCCGAAGCCGAGCAGGGGAGGCCGCAAGGCTTAAGCCAAGGTTGAAGTGCAGGCGACTCCGCTGCCGACTATAAGGATTACTTGTCTAAGCATTCGACGTGATGGGCGGGAAGCAGACTTTCGCTGCTATCGAATTTTGAGAAGTACCTATTTGAGATATGAAGAGTTCGTCCCAAACACCGGGACAAGCATCGACAACCTTGGCTTTCTATTTGGAGCCTGTACGTCCTTTGAGTCAGGTTACCCCGACGACGGACACTCACGACACAGGTTTGTCAAATATACAATCGCCTTAAGTTGGCCTTAGCTCACCAGGATGCTCTTACCTCCGTACTCGGCCACCGCGCCCAGCATCTCTTCGATACGGATCAACTGGTTGTACTTCGCCAACCGGTCCGAGCGTGCAAGAGAGCCGGTCTTGATCTGACCACAGTTGGTCGCAACAGCGAGATCAGCTATGATAGAGTCTTCGGTCTCACCCGACCGATGCGACATGACATTGGTCATGCGGGCGCGGTGCGCCATACCGACGGCCTCGAGCGTCTCGGTCAGAGTGCCGATCTGATTCACCTTGACCAGCATCGAGTTTGCGCATCCCCGCTCGATGCCCATCGCAAGACGCGCCGGGTTGGTCACAAACAGGTCATCCCCTACGAGCTGAATCTTGTCACCCAGCCGGTCGGTCAACAACTTCCAGCCGTCCCAATCATCTTCCGAACAGCCATCCTCGATCGAGACGATAGGATAGTCGTCGCAGAGCCGCGCGAGGTAGTCGACATTCTCCTCGGATGTCAGCAACAAGCCTTCGCCATTCATGTTGTATTTGTCGTCGCGGTAGTACTCAGTCGCAGCACAATCCATGGCCAGGTAGAAGTCCTCGCCAGGCTTGTAGCCTGCATTCTCAATCGATTTGAGGATAAAATCCAGCGCATCGCGGGTCGAGCCGATCTCTGGAGCGAAGCCGCCTTCGTCGCCGAGGCCGGTCGACATGCCGGCCATCGAAAGCTCTTTTTTCAGCGTGTGGAACACTTCCGAGCCCATGCGCACGGCTTCGCGTATGTTCGCCGCCGCAACCGGCACAATCATGAATTCCTGGATGTCGATCGGATTGTCGGCATGCTCTCCCCCATTGATGATGTTCATCATGGGCACAGGCAAGACGCGTGCCGAAGTTCCGCCGACATAGCGAAAGAGCGGTTGACCGGTGGACATGGCCGCTGCTTTGGCAACGGCCAGCGACACTCCGAGTATGGCGTTTGCGCCAAGGCGACCTTTGTTTTCGGTGCCGTCGAGTTCGCACATGGCCATGTCAATGGCCACCTGTTCGGTAGCGTCAAAGCCGACGATGGTCTCGGCGATCTCTGTGTTGACCGCCGCCACTGCCTCTAGAACTCCCTTGCCCATGTAGCGCGCCATATCACAATCGCGGCGCTCAACCGCTTCGTGCAAGCCGGTGGAGGCCCCCGATGGCACGGCAGCACGGCCAAGCGTGCCGTCGTCGAGGGTGACATCGACTTCGACAGTAGGGTTTCCCCGGCTGTCAAGGATTTCGCGTGCGTGGATGTCGATGATGAAGCTCATAGTGTTTCAGCCTTGTTCATTTTGATCAGCGGAAGGTCGCGACACGGATGTTGTTGGTGCTTCCCACTTGCCCGAAAGGGACACCTGACAAGACCACCATCTTGTCCCCGACATTCGGTGCCAGAAGGCGCTGGCATTCCGACCTGGCTGTTTCGACCATGCTGTCATAGTCCTCCGCTGTCGCCTCCAGAACCGAGCGGGCGCCCCAGACCAAAGCCATTCGGCGCGATACGGATTGGTCGCGAGTCATCACGATCAAAGGCAGTTTTGGACGTCGTGCCGCAATGCGCAGGCCTGTCAACCCTGACATGGAATAGGCCATGATGCACTTTGCGTGCAGTGCGCATGCGAGCGTTGCACCAGTATCGGCAATGGCATCGGCATCCGTCTGTGATGGCTCGCGCGAGGCTGTCATCGCCTTGGTGTAAAACGCATGACTTTCGGTTGATCGGATGATCCGGTCCATCACCTCGACGGCCTCAGACGGATAGGCTCCGGTCGCGCTCTCCGCCGACAACATCACGGCATCGGCACCATCATAGATTGCGGTGGCGACGTCTGACGCTTCGGCGCGGGTGGGCGCGGGGGAGGCTGTCATGGATTCCAGCATTTGCGTGGCCACGATCACCGGGCGGCAGGCGCGGCGGCACAGCGCGATGATTTCCTTTTGCCGCGCGGGCACGTCTTCGGGCGGGATTTCCACGCCGAGGTCGCCACGGGCAATCATGATGGCATCGGACCGGTTGATGATCGCGTCGATGCCGTCGAGCGCGGATGGCTTCTCGATCTTCGAGATCAGACCAGCCCGGCCGTCGATGATCCGGGCGATTTCATCGAGATCGGAGGATTTCTGCACGAAAGACAGCGCCACCCAGTCGACGCCGTGGGCAAGGCCGAACTCAAGATCTGCTCGGTCCTTTTCGGTTAGCACCGGCAAGTCGAGCACGCAGTCGGGCAGGTTGACCCCTTTGCGGTCGCTGACCTTGCCGCCTTCGATGACTTCGGCCTCAAGTTTGCCCGCCTGCTTGTCGGTAATTCTAAGTCGCACGCGCCCATCGTCGATGAACACCCGATGGCCCAGCTCAATAGCCGCGAAAATCTCAGGGTGAGGCAAAGGCAGACATGTATCGTCTTTGGCCGTTTCAACCGGTAGAAAGCATACCTTCTCATGTCGGTCGAGAATACGAGCGCCACCGGCAATTCGCCCAAGTCTGATCTTCGGTCCCTGCAAATCCTGAAGGATCCCAATCGGCACGCCGACCTCGCTTTCCAAAGCCCGGATTGCTGCGATGGTGGTCGCATGAATGTCATGTTCGCCATGGCTGAAATTCAGCCGGAAGGTATCAACCCCCTTGTTGAACAGGCTGCGCAACATGAACGGCGAGGCGCTGGCTGGCCCAACAGTTGCAACGATCTTGGCGCGTCTTTCGCGGATCATGGGATGTCCTTCGGTTAGGCCTGAGCAGGCGTCAAAGCACCACGACGGCGCGGAAATCATTCACATTGGTTAGGGTCGGCCCGGTGCGAATCAGGTCACCAGTGGCCTCGAACAGCGAATAGCTGTCGTGGTTCCTCAGATAGACAGTGCCATCCAGGCCTTTTGTTTGCGCGCGCTCCAGAAAGTCTGGGCCGATCACAGCACCAGCGGCATCTTCGGTGCCGTCGATTCCGTCGGTGTCCACCGCCAGGGCGTGAATGCCGGGATGGCCGTTCAGGGCAATCGCGAGGCTCAGCAGGAACTCGGTGTTCCGTCCGCCGCGCCCCGAGGAAGTATCGCCAATGGACACGGTTGTCTCACCCCCTGACAGCAAGACCACCGGGGCACGCGCTGGCGCAGCGTGACGGGCAACAGATTTCGCGATGCCCGCCATGGCAATGCCCAACTCGCGCGCCTCGCCTTCCAAGGCGTCCCCCAGCAGAACCGGCGTCACTCCAGCCTCTCGCGCCACCGTCGCTGCGGCCTCCAGCGACATCTGCGGTGTCGCGATCATCCTGAAATCGACCTCGGAATCAGTGGTTTTCTCGGCTTTAGCTAAAAGGATTTCACGCGCAGTCAACGGCAGGTCCGGGCCAAGCCGGTCGACCAGCTGCGAGAGGTCGTCACCCGAAGAGGGGTCAGGCACAGTCGGTCCAGACGCAACAGCCGCAGGATCGTCGCCAGGGACATCGGAGATCGCAAGAGTCACCAATCTCGCTGGACTTGCGGCCTGAGCCAACCCGCCACCCTTGATCTTCGACAGCCTGCGCCGAACGCGGTTCATATCGTCGATGGTCAGGCCGGATTTCAGCAGCAGCTTGTTGACCGTGATCTTCTCTTCCAAGGTCAGCGGCGGTGTCGGCATCGGCATCAGCGCCGATCCGCCGCCCGAGATTAGCGCAATCACCAGATCGCCCTTTCTGGCGGCTTTTGCCGTTTGCAGAATGTCGCGTGCCGCTTCCAAGCCTGCCGCATCGGGTACGGGATGGGAGGCTTCTCGCACCGAAATGCGATCGGTGGGGACCGCGTGGCCAAAGCGGGTTACGACGATGCCCGAAAGCTCGACATCGGGCCAGGCCTTCTCCAGGGCACGCGCCATAGCCGCGGCTGACTTGCCCGCGCCGATGACGATGCAGCGACTCGTGGGCTTTTCAGGCAGGTGCCGTGCCAGAACCATCGCCGGGTCAGCTGCCGCGATGGCAGCCGTCATCATGCGGCGCAGCAGCGCCTTTACATCGTCCTCGGTCATTTGGCTGTCCTCAGATATTCTCGCCGCGGATCGCGTCGCAGACCGCATCAGTGACGTCCTGAGTGGTCGCTGTGCCGCCCACATCCGGGGTCATGATGCCTTCGGCGCACACCTTTTCCACGGCGCGCATCAGACGTTCCGCCGCAGCGGTCTCGCCCAGATGCTCCAGCATCTGGCTTGCGGTCCAGAAGGTGGCAACTGGATTGGCGATCCCCTTGCCGGTTATGTCGAAGGCCGAACCGTGGATTGGTTCGAACATTGACGGATAGCGGCGCTCGGGGTCAATGTTGCCGGTGGGCGCAACGCCGAGAGACCCCGCCAACGCGCCGGCAAGATCAGACAGAATATCTGCGTGCAGGTTGGTGGCCACAATCGTGTCGAGCGATTTCGGGTTCTTAACCATGCGAACGGTCATGGCGTCGACCAGCATTTTGTCCCAAGTCACATCCGGGAAATCCTTGGATACTTCCAGCGCAATTTCGTCCCACATCACCATGCCGTGGCGCTGTGCGTTGGACTTGGTCACGACAGTCAGGAATTTGCGAGAGCGCGACTGTGCCAGTTTGAAGGCATAGCGCATGATCCGCTCTACGCCGACGCGGGTGAAGATCGACACTTCAGTCGCCACTTCCTCCGGCATTCCCCGATGGGCGCGACCGCCTACGCCGGAATATTCGCCTTCTGAGTTTTCGCGCACGATCACCCAGTCAAGATCGCCCGGGCCAACTCCGGCCAGCGGCGAGGAAATTCCCGGCAGGATCTTAGTTGGGCGCACGTTGGCGTATTGGTCAAAGCCCTGGCAGATCGGCAGGCGCAGACCCCAGAGCGTCACGTGATCGGGCACGTCCGGCGCGCCAACCGCACCGAAAAAGATTGCGTCGAAATTTTTCAGCTGTTCGGTACCGTCCTCCGGCATCAATGCCCCGGTCTTCTTGTAGCGCTCTGAACTCCAATCGAACTCGGTAACATCGAACGCAAAACCGCCGTCACGGCGTGCCAACGCTTCCAGCGCCTGGTGCCCGGCGGCGATGACTTCGGGGCCGATACCATCGGCGGGAATGGAGGCGATCTTGTAGGTTTTCATTTCCTGGGTCCGTTCGTTGAGTTCCTGCGACTGCACTGATGCGCCATTTGCAGGGGCTGTTTGCTGGATCGTCATCTTATCTCCTCCTGTGTGACGTCAGTCCGACACTTGACATGACGCTACAGCTCTGGACTTGCCGCCCTCAATCTGCGTATGATTATATACAGATGTGAAATAGTGGCTATTGGAGCCGCGAGATTGGATACCGACCAGATCAGATGCTTCCTTGCGGTCGCGGAAACCTTGCATTTCGGGCGGGCCGCGCAATCGCTCGATATGTTGCCTGCCTCTCTGGGACGGCAAATTCGCTTACTTGAGGACAAGCTTGAAACGCGACTGTTCCTCCGGACCACGCGCAGCGTATCCCTTACCGAAGCGGGCACCAGCATTCTCGAAGAGGCTCGCGCTCTGGTCGCGCAGGCTGAGCAATTTGAAGAAAAGGTGCGCAACGTGCGCAAGTCAGAGACGCCGGTCCTGAAAGTTGGCGCCATCGATAGCGCGGCCGCAGGATTGATCCCGCAACTCTTGAAGCTGGTGCGTGAGGAGCAACCTGATCTCGAAATCCAGCTCTTCGAACAGAAGACCATCCACCTCTTGCCGAAACTGCTGAGCGGCTCGCTCGATATCGCTTTCTGTCGACCTCCGGATGTGCGCGATCAACGGCTCAACTTCCGGACGCTGTTTTTCGAAACCGCCGTAGTCGCCTTGCCAGAGAACCATCGGTTGGCTGATCAAAGCAGTATTGCGATCTCTGATCTGGCAGACGAACCTCTGATCGTGCCGGATCGCCGGTCCCGTCCACATTCGCACGATCTGACAATCAAGCTCTTTGTCGATGTCGGACTGACCGCGCGCATTGCCCAGGTGGCCGAAGAAAAGCAAACCATCGTCAACCTGGTCGCGGCGGGGACAGGCCTTGCCATCGTCCCGCGCTGGACGTCGCGGCTTCAGGTTCCCGGCGTCTCTTTCGTTCCCCTGTCCATTCCCGATGGAACGACGCGGTCAAAACTGATCCTCGCGGCGGCATGGACGCGCGGTACAAGAGATTCGGCACGCGACGCATTTCTTGCCGTGCTTGAAAGCCGTCTGCCAGAGTTGGAAGCTACGGCCTGATTATTTCATAATTGAATATAAAATTTGGCGCATAGCCCAAGGCCGCCCATCCCCGCATGATCTGTTTATTGTTGCGGCCCCCAAAATACGGGGCGCATCGGAGGACTCATCGGAGGAGGAAGTTCCATGAAATTCAAGACCATTTCCGCAGTCGCGGCACTGTGCGCCACGATCGCAATGCCCGTCGCCGCACAGGATCGCGACGGCTGGCCGAACAGCATCACCATCGGCACCGGCAGCCAGGGCGGCACCTATTTCACCTATGGCAGCGGCTTTGGCGCCATGCTCAGTGAAGTTCTGGGCCTGAACGTGGGTGTGGAAATCACCGGTGGCCCGGTTCAGAACGTGACGCTGGTGGAAACAGGCGAGCATCAGCTTGGCTTTGTCACCCTGGGCCCGGCAGACGAAGCGCGCCGCGGCGAAAGCCCGCTGATGCCCGGTGTCCCGCACGATAATGTGCGCGCCCTGTTCCCAATGTATCAGACGCCGCTTCAGGCCGCGGTGCTGGCCAGTTCTGACATCCAGAACTTCCAGGACCTCGTTGGCAAACGGATCGGGGTCGGCCCGGCGGGCGGCACCTCGGCGACCTACTGGACGCGCTATTTCAGCGCCACCGACGACACCGCCAACATCTCAAACGCTGGTGGATCGGACACCGCAGGCCAGCTCAAGGATGGGCTGATCGACGCCTTTGTCTATGCCGCAGGTCTGCCCACGGGTGCCTATGCACAACTCGCCGTGGAAAACGACGTCCGCTTCCTGTCGATGGGCGACGAGACGTTGGCGACGATGAAGGAACTGGCGCCGGCGATGCAGGATTTCACGATCCCGGCCAACACCTACGAAGATCAGCCCGAGGACCTGCGCACGGTGTCGCTCTGGAACTTTGCCATCGCGCATCAGGACATGCCGGAAAGCCTGGCCTACGAGATCACCGCGATTGCGATGGAAAACAACGACCGCATGGTTCAGAACCACGCCGCGGCCAAGGAAACGCTGGCGGAAAACGTTCTGAAGAATGCCGTCATTCCGTTCCACCCCGGTGCCGTGCGCTGGTTCGAAGAGAACGGCTACGCGATCCCGGCGGACCTCAAGTAAACGTCCTCGCGTTTGCATGACACGGGCGGTCGAGTACGCTCCTGCCCGTGTCCCTTTTCAATCCCATTTCCCGGATGGCACATCATGTCCAATGCTCAACACCAAGAAGGCCCGTCCAGCGCGGATCCGGATCTTTCGCTGATCGAACAGGAAACCGCAAAGGCAAGCGTCGATGAAGATCCGCTTGCCGGTAACCAGCGGGAATTCACCGGCACGCGTAACCTGGTGGTTGCCGCCATGTGCGTCGCCTACTCTGTCTTTCATCTCATGGTCATGAACGTCTATCCGCTCGAGACCTGGGCCTACCGCCTGAGCCATGTCGGCGGGGGGCTCTTTCTCGGCTTTCTGCTGTTCGGCGCAAGCGCGTTGTCCGAAAACACCCGGGACGAAAACCGCAACCCGGCATCGCTGGCTCTGCTGGGATTTGCCGCTGCGGGAATTGGCTATGCGCTTGTCGCTGTTGCCGCGATCTGGATCAATGGCACGATCATGGGAGTGGCGCTGCCCCCTGCCTGGGCCATGTCCACCTTCGGAATTCCGCTGGCCGCAGGCTCTGCGCTGGCCATCCTGCATGGCTGGCTTTTCCCGCAACGGGACCGTCACGCATTTTCCGCCGGAGACATCCTGCTAGCCGTCGCCGCGCTGGTCGCGACCGCCTACCTGATCTTTTTCGCGCGCCAGTTGCAGCTGCGCGCTGGCATGCCCATGGCGCTGCCCGGAGATATGTGGGCGGCGATCACCGGCGTGATCCTTATCATCGAACTGACCCGCCGCCTTGCGGGTATGGCGCTGGTGATCATCACGTCGATCTTTGTCGCTTATTCCTTCCTCGGCCCGTGGCTACCGGGAATCTTCGAACACCGCGGATATGACGCCAAGCGCTTCTTCTCCTACATCTTCACCGACAACGGCATCCTTGGCGCACCCATCGCGATCTCGTCGACCTACATCATCCTCTTCGTGATCTTCGCCGCCTTCCTGCAGACCACGCGGGTCGGCGAATACTTCGTCAACCTTGCCTTTGCCGCTGCCGGTCACAAGCGCGGTGGCCCGGCAAAGGTGGCGATCTTCGCTTCAGGCCTCATGGGCATGATCAACGGCACTTCGGCCGGCAACGTGGTGGCCACCGGATCGCTGACGATCCCGATGATGAAAAAGGTGGGCTACAAGCCGCAGACCGCCGCATCGGTCGAAGCCGCAGCATCGACTGGTGGGCAGATCATGCCCCCGATAATGGGCGCAGGTGCCTTCATCATGGCCGAAATCACCGGCATTCCCTACATGGAAATCGTCTCGGCCGCGATCATTCCGGCGGCGCTTTATTTCATCTCCGTTTACTTCATGATCGATCTGGCGGCCCAGAAAGCGAACCTCAAAGGTCTCCCGCGCGATCAACTGCCCAAGCTTGGCGCGTTGATCCGCCAGATCTATCTTCTGACCCCCATCATCGTGCTGATATATGCCCTCTTCGCTGGATACTCGGTGATCCGTTCCGGAACCCTGGCGATGATTACGGCCGCCGTGGTTTCCTGGCTCACGCCGCACCGGATGGGGCCGAAGCAGCTGTTTAACGCGCTCGACAATGGCGCGCGCATGGTTCTGCAACTGGTGGCGGTCTGCGCGACCGCGGGCATCATCGTGGGTGTCATCGCACTGACTGGTATCGGCTCCCGCTTCTCGACAGTTCTGCTGGCGCTTGCGGACCAGAGCCAGATCTTGGCGCTGTTCTTCGCCATGGTCGTTTCCATCGTGCTAGGGATGGGAATGCCCACAACCGCAGCTTATGCTGTCGCAGCAAGTGTCATCGCACCGGGCGTCGTCAATCTTGGCGTAGAGCCGTTGATTGCTCACCTGTTCATTTTCTACTTCGCTGTGATGTCGGCGATCACCCCGCCTGTCGCCCTGGCGGCTTACGCCGGATCTGCGTTGGCAGGGTCCGACCCGGTAAAAACCAGCGTCGAGAGTTTCAAGATCGGCTTAGCGGCCTTTGTGGTCCCTTATATGTTCTTCTACTCCCCTGCGATGCTGCTTGAAGGCACTTGGTTCGAGATCGGCCACATCGCTATCACTGCGATTGTAGGCGTCTATCTTCTCTCCTGTGCCGTTCAGGGGTGGTTCATCGGACACGCAGGTGCTGTCGTTCGGGTTGCCCTTCTGGCAGCGGGTTTGTCAATGATCGCAGGTGGCTGGCTGACGGACGCCTTTGGCCTTGGCCTTGTTGTGCTTATTGCGGTCCTGCAGAAGCGCATTCTGACAGCGAAAGACTTCGCGCACGGCGCAGATTAGTAAAACCGAGGCGGTCGAAATGTTGACCGCCTCGACCACACAAGTTCCAGAGAAGTTAATGGGTCCAGATGATCGCGAACGTCTCTCCAGTCACCAGTAACTTACGTCACAGCTTTTTTGGGTGATGGTGGTATTGGGGTTTGCTCCGGCTGGGGGCAGAATGACACCCTAAGAGTTGTCCCTGTGTCGTTTCATTATGTCGAGCACGGTGTTTTTGCTGATACCAAGATCGCGGGCAATCCACCGATATGAGCGCCCCTCTGCCACAGCTTGAACGACTTTCGGTGCAAGCTTGTCGGATTTCGGTCGTTGTCCGGGTTGGCGCCCGAGCTTCTTGCCGCGTGCCCGGGCCGCAGCAAGGCCTGATTTGACGCGTTCGCTGAGCAAGTCGCGTTCAAATTGGGCAATTCCTGCCAGCATGGTCGCCATCATCCGGCCATGCGGCGTGTCCAGCTCGAAAGTCATGCCACTCATGGCGACGACCGAAACCTTCCAGCCAGCCAGCTTATTCAAAGTGTCCAACAGGTCTTGAGTGGAGCGGCCCCACCGGGACAACTCGCTGACAAGGATGGCATCTATCTGCCGCGCTTGAGCCAGATCGAGAATTCGGTTCCGGGCAACACGATTGGCGGAGGCACCCGAGGCCGTTTCTTTGAATACACCGATCACCTCATAACCGCCGCGTTCTGCGAAACCAGTCAGTTCCATCACCTGCCTTTCACACGACTGATCGGCGGTGGAAACTCTGGCATAGATGGCTGCGCGCTGTCCCAGTTGAACCTCCTTGGAATTTGAACTTGCAAGTCGTTAATTTTGCTGGTGCGAGGTATGTCCCGAACAGACATCTGATTAACAAGGACATTCCAGAATGCCAAGACGGTCCATCTTGACCGAGCGCCAGCGTTCGGCGCTTTTCGACCTGCCAACTGACGAGACCTTGATGTTGCGGCATTACACGCTGGCAGACGACGATATTGAACATATCAACGAACGGCGGCGGCCAGAGAACAAGATCGGCTTTGCACTTCAACTCTGTGTCCTACGCTATCCTGGGCGGCTGTTGTCATCTGGCGAGGTCATCCCGGAAAAAGTATTGCGTTTCATCGCGGCCCAGTTGGGTCTGATCGGCGACGAAGTCTTACCCTATGCTGCACGTCGGCAAACCCGTCAGCAGCACCTGCGCGCCCTGCGCCATATCTATGGCTTCAAGATGTTCTCGGGCCAAGGCGCGCGCAGTTTGAAGGCCTGGCTTGAGAATGAAGCGGAAACTGCCCGATCCAACGAAGATCTGGCGCGCCGATTTATCGAAGAGTGCCGCCGGTCGCAGGTGATCCTGCCCGGCATCTCTGTCATCGAACGGCTGTGCGCAGATGCTCTGGTTTCGGCTGAACGCCAGACCGAATGCCGGATCACCAACAGGATCGCCGATGAAATGAAAGAACGCCTGGACGCGCTGTTGACCGAGATCGTGGATGGTAATGTCACCCGATTCATCTGGCTTCGCCGTTTCGAGGCAGGCAGCAACTCGGCGGGAGCATCACGGCTTCTGGACCGGTTGGAGTTTTTGCAAGAATTGGGCCTATCACCGGACATTCTGTCCGACATACCGCCACATCGGATCACCCGCCTGCGCCGCCAGGGCGAGCGCTACTTTGCCGACGGTTTACGCGATATCACCAGTGACCGGCGCTTGGCGATCCTCGCTGTCTGTGCGGTAGAGTGGAAGGCTGCCATCGCCGATGCCGTGATCGAAACCCACGACCGGATTGTTGGAAAGACCTGGCGGGATGCGAAAAGGCTGTCCGACGCACGTATCGCGGATGCCAGATCTTCGCTGCGTGAGACACTGCTTTCCTTCAAGGATCTGGGTGCTGCCCTGCTGGAAGCCAAGGCAGATGGCGCGTCCCTTGATGCCGCCGTCGAAGTTGCGTGCGGCTGGTCTGAACTCGAAAGCATGGTGACAACCGCAGCCGAGTTGACCGACACGATGGCAGCCGACGCGTTGTCTCATGTCGCCCATGGGTATCATCGGTTTCGCCGCTATGCCCCAAGAATGCTGCGGGCACTCGATATCTGCGCCGCCCCGGTGGCGGCACCTTTAATGCAGGCAACTAAGGTCATCGCCGATGATCAAACCGACGCACTCCGCCAGGTTGGCTTCTTGCGCCGAACCTCGAAATGGCATCAACACCTCAATGCCCAGGACCCAGGTGACAATCGGCTCTGGGAGGTCGCTGTGTTGTTCCAGGTGCGTGAAGCGTTCCGATCCGGCGATATCTGGCTACCCCATTCCCGGCGTTACGCTGATCTGAAACAAGCTTTGGTACCGATAGAAACAGCCAAGGCGTGCCCGCGCCTGACGATGCCATTCGAGCCTGAGATCTGGCTCGATGTTCGCAAGGCAAGGCTGGCAGAAGGTATGAAGCGTTTGGCCAAGGCCGCTCGAACCGGCGCGATTCCCGGCGGTTCAATCGAGAACGGCATTCTCAAGGTTGATCGTTTGACGGCAGCGATCCCGGCGGATGCTGATGGTATGGTGCTTGATCTTTATGGCCGCCTGCCCGCCGTTCGGATCACCGATCTGCTGCAGGAAGTTGATGACGATATCGGCTTCACCGAAGCCTTCACGCATTTGCGCACCGGCGTTCCCTGCAAGGATCGCATCGGGTTGTTAAACGTGCTGCTGGCCGAGGGATTGAACCTTGGCCTCAGTAAAATGGCCGAGGCGACCAGTTCACATGACTACTTCCAACTCTCGCGCTTGTCCCGGTGGCATGTTGAAAGCGATGCCATCAACAGGGCGCTCGCCAAGGTGATCGAGGCGCAGGCCAATTTGCCGATGGCGCAATTCTGGGGCGGCGGGATGACAGCTTCAAGCGACGGTCAGTTCTTTCCAACAACGCGGCATGGCGAGGCGATGAACCTCATCAATGCGAAGTATGGGCAGGAGCCCGGTTTAAAGGCCTACACCCATGTCTCTGACCAATTCGGTCCGTTTGCCACACAGAACATCCCTGCGACTGTAAGTGAGGCCCCATACATTCTGGACGGCCTACTGATGAACGAGGTGGGGAAGACGGTCAAAGAGCAATATGCAGACACCGGGGGGTTCACGGATCATGTCTTCGCGGCAACCGCGCTCCTGTCTTATCGCTTCGTTCCCCGCATCCGCGACCTGCCGTCAAAACGGCTCTATCTCTTCGACCCCGCTGCGACGCCGAAGGGAATCCGCGGGTTGGTCGGCGGAAAGATCAGAGAAAAGCTGATCACTGAAAACTGGCCGGACATTTTGCGCGCCGTCGCCACTATGGCGGCGGGTGTCATGCCACCCAGCCAGCTGTTGAGGAAGTTCGCATCGTATCCCCGTCAGCACGAGCTGGCTGTTGCCTTACGGGAGATCGGGCGCATTGAACGCACCCTGTTCATTATCGACTGGCTGCTTGACGCTGACATGCAGCGCCGCGCACAAATCGGCCTGAACAAAGGCGAGGCACACCACGCCTTGAAAAACGCCCTACGCATCGGGCGTCAGGGCGAAATCCGAGACCGAACCTCTGAAGGACAGCACTATCGCTTGGCCGGGCTGAACCTGCTGGCCGCGATCATCATCTACTGGAATACTAAGCACCTTGGACATGCCGTCACCACGCGAAAGCGGGCTGGTCTCGATTGTTCATCTCAACTCCTGGCGCATATCTCGCCCCTCGGATGGGCGCATATCCTGCTCACGGGCGAATACAGGTGGAAAAACCGATGACACCCAGCCTTAGGGTGTCATTCTGCCCCCAGCCGGAGCAGACCCCCTAAAGGCGCCCGGGCCCATCTTGCCGCGATGGCCCAAAAGACCTGATGCGATTTATTAGGCATCCGTTCTTCGAACGGGACCTTATCGGTATCGTTGATCATATTGTTGAGGTGACCGATGGTGACGTTGCAGCCGCGAGCCGTCGCCTGGATGAAGTAGACGCGCTCTTAGAAGCGATTGCCTCAAGTCCAAACTCAGGCGTCCGGCTGAACGGAAAACTGGATGGATGGCTCGTGCGCCATGGCGGCGCCGGTCAGCGACTGACCATCGTATTCAAACCGGATGCAGACGCCGGGCAGATTTATCTCGCTCTTGTCGCGTTCGGCGGCCGAGATTTGATGCGGCTCGCGTCGGCAAGACAGGTGTTCGCTGACTAGCCTTAGAGCAATGGAGAGGCCAAGAAGTTGTAGACTGAACCTTCGCTGCGCCGTGCGCGAACTGGTAGGATGCGGGACAAAGCGACATTTCGCTACGACAGCACGAACGACTGCTTTACCGGGCATCGGCGCTATCAAGCAAAGCGACAATTTCTGAACAGTTTTCGATTTACCCGCCGCAGCAGTCCGCTATCAAGAACTGGACGAGCGCATTCACACTTGAAAGATTTGCCGCGTACCCGTCTGGTCAGTGCGCTGCGCGCAAAATCGCCACCAGCTCTTCTTTCGTCAAGGCGAACGGATTACCCTTCATTGATGACGCATTGGATGCGGCATCCGCAACATCTGCATGGTCCTCAAGGCTCAGCCCCATTTCCCCCAATCCGCGCAGGCCTTGTCCCTTGGACCAGCGCGCCAACGCAGAAATGCCTTGTCCCGGCTCATCAGGCGCAAATTGCGCATCGCACAGTGTTTCCACCCATTTCAGCCGTTTGTAGATTTCTGTCCCTTTTTCTGCTTGGCCCAAATGGGACTTCAGAACAGCGGGAAGCAGTGCACCACATATTTCACCGTGCGGCGCGTTGGTTCTGCCACCGATCACACCCGCAAACCCATGCACAGCGCCAAGTCCGGAATTGGCCAACGCCAAACCGCCGCATGTGCTGACCCACGCCATGTCATCCCAAGCGTCCGGCGTGTCTTTTTCGACCACATCACGAAGCGACTTCAGACCTTTTGGAATTGCGGCAACGCAGAGCGCATCGGTCATCGGATTGGCTTTGACGGATAAATAGGGCTCGATCACCTGTGTGACCGCATCCAACGCTGCCGCGAGCGTTACGGCCTTGGGCGCACCTTCCATCAACGCGGCATCAACGATGGCGATTTGCGGTATCATACGCCCGTCGCGCAGGCTTACCTTGATGCCGCGCTCCGGCACCGAGATGACCGCGTTTTTGGTCACCTCAGCCCCTGTCCCCGCGGTTGTGGGCAAGGCAATCATAGGAATCGGCGCATTTTCCAGCGGACGACCGTTGCCGACCACCTCAAGGTATTCGGATGCCTCTCCTTCACAGGGGATCAATGCCGCCAACGCCTTGGCGAAATCAATGACAGATCCGCCCCCCAGCGCGATAATCACATCGGGACGAAAATCGCCCAGATGGTTCAAGGCCGCTGTGATATCGGGCAAGCTGGGTTCGCGGTGGCAACTGAGTGTGGTTGTGCTCAACCCAGCCTTTTCACAAGACGTCACCAGCCATTGCGCCCGCGACGGGCGCGATCCATGAACCAATAAGACAGCAGTCCCGTAGGTCTTGGCCAGCGCGGCAGTCTGGGCGCTTTGACCACGCCCGAAATGGAGCGCGTGCGGACTGAAGAATGAAAACATCGTAGCCGCCCCTTATGACGCGAGTTGAAGATTGGCCGCCTCGTACCATTTGGCCATCACCGGCAAGGCGATCGGGTCGATCTTGCCAGCCATGCCTGCAGCCCCGAAACTCTCAAAACGATCACGACACACCGCCGACATCGCGTCCACCCCTGGTGCGAGGTATTTGCGCGGATCAAATTCGCCGGGTCTTTCGGCGAAAACCTTTCGGATCGCACCCGTCAGTGCCATGCGCAGGTCAGTGTCGATATTCACCTTGCGCACACCATACTTGATCCCACGCACAATTTCCTCGACGGGAACGCCCCAGGTTGGCGCGATTTCACCACCGTATGTGTTGATGATATCCTGCAGTTCTTGCGAGACGGAGGACGATCCGTGCATCACCAGATGCGTGTCAGGGATACGGGCATGAATATCTTTCAGCGCGTCCATCGCCAATATCTCTCCGTCGGGTTTGCGCGAAAACTTGTAGGCCCCGTGTGACGTGCCAATCGCAACCGCCAACGCATCAACTTGTGTCAGGCGCACAAAGGCCTCTGCTTCTTCGGGATCTGTGACAAGGGATGCACGATCCAGTTTCCCTTCGAAACCGTGGCCATCCTCGACCTCGCCCTTGCCGGTTTCAAGCGACCCCAGATGTCCAAGTTCCCCTTCAACCGAGACACCGACAAGATGCGCCATCTCTGTCACTTTCGCGGTGACGGCCACATTGTAGGCAAAATCCGCTGGTGTCTTTCCGTCGCTTTGCAAAGAGCCGTCCATCATGACCGACGAAAAGCCGTTTGTAATCGCGGACATACATGTCGCGGGCGAATTCCCATGATCTTGATGCATGCAAACGGGGATATGCGGGTAAAGCGCGATCGCAGCGCGGATCAGGTGCGACAGGACAATATCGTTGGCAAACGCACGTGCGCCACGGCTGGCCTGCATGATGACGGGGCTGTCTGTGGCATCAGCTGCGGACATGATTGCCAACATCTGTTCCATGTTGTTCACGTTGAAAGCCGGCAGCGCATAGGAGTGCTCGGCGGCGTGATCAAGGAGTTGGCGAAGCGATACAAGAGCCATAGAGGCGTCCTTTCGGTTATTGAGAATCTGCCTTGTGGTAGCGAACCAACCGATCAACTTCGGACTTTGATCCAAGAATGACGGGCACCCGCTGATGCGGTCCGGTGGGTTGAATATCCAAAATCAGGTGGTGGCCAGTTGTCGCGGCGCCACCGGCGTTTTCAATGATCATTGCCATCGGGTTTGCTTCGTACATCAAGCGAAGTTTGCCGCCCGCGGCGCGGTTTTCACTGTCAGCGGGGTATAGGAAAACGCCGCCCCGCGTCAGAATACGGTGGATTTCCGCCACCATCGAAGCGGTCCAGCGCATATTGAACGCGCGTTCCCGAATGCCCTCTTCGCCTGCAACGCATTCATCGACATAGCGGCGCACGGGCTGGTCCCAATAGCGGTAGCGCGACGTATTGATCGCGAACTCCGATGTCTCCTGCGGGACAGTCATCGCAGGGTGCGTCAACCGAAAGTCGCCCGTTCCGCTCTCGTTCGTAAACCCTGCAACCTCTGATCCGGTTGTCAGGACCAGCGTGGTTGACGGACCGTAGAGCGCATAGCCTGCGCACACCTGTTTGCGCCCTGCATGAAGGACGTTGCGATCTGCGTCGGATTGCACCTGCATGACCGCAAAAATCGACCCGACCGAAAGGTTCACGTCCAGATTTGACGAGCCATCCAAAGGATCAAAGTAAAGCAGATAATCACCGGCCTCCGGCTCTTTGAGCCAGGTCACCTCTTCAACCTCTTCAGAGACAAGTGCGGCAAGGCGCGGACTGTAAGCGCAAATCCTCTCGAATTCATCATTGGCCAAAATATCGAGGGTTTTCTGTGTCTCACCCTGCACATTCGTCGCATCAGCAGACCCAAGATTCCCTTCGAATGCACCGTTGCGGACCCGGTTGGCGATCACGCGACAGGCACTTGCGATATCCTCAAGCAAGAAGATCAGGTTTGGATCCAGCGCGCTTTCGGTCAGATAGCGGCGAAGTGTTTTTTCAGTCATGGGTCTCTTTCAAAAGCTCATCGTGGCATGGACGGCTTTTTTCCAGACCGCGTATTTGGCGTTGCGCTGCGCGTCATCCATTTGCGGTTGGAACTGCGTTTCCCGCTCCCATGAGGCCGCGAATTCCTGCTGATTTGGGTAAATGCCTGCATGCATCCCAGCAAGCCACGCAACACCAAGTGCTGTGGTTTCATGAACCTTGGGCCGGTCCACCGGTGCGGCAATAATATCTGACAGAAATTGCATCGCCCAATCGCTGGCTGACATGCCACCATCAACGCGCAAGATCGGTTGTACGCCACTCGATTGCCAGTCCGAGGACATCGCCTCCAATAAATCGCGTGTTTGGTAGCCCACGCTTTCAAGTGCCGCTTTGGCCATTTCAGCCGGGCCCGTTCCGCGCGTCAGACCGTAGGCCGCACCACGACAATCGGGGTTCCAATAGGGCGCGCCCAAGCCCACGAAGGCAGGAACGAGGATCACGTCTTGATGCGGGTCTGCTTTCTCGGCCAACGCTTGGGTCTCGGACGCGCTCTCGATGATCTGCAAACCATCACGCAACCATTGCACAACGGCACCCGCCACAAAGATCGACCCTTCCAAAGCGTATGTTGGTTTGCCGTCCAGCTGGAACGCAATTGTCGTCAGCAACCTGTTTTTCGACGCAACCGGCGTGTCACCCGTATTGAGAAGCGCAAAGCAGCCCGTGCCATAGGTTGATTTCAGCATACCCGGTTCAAAACAGGCCTGCCCGATTGTGGCGGCCTGCTGGTCGCCTGCGACCCCATGGATCGGTATGCTGCAACCAAAGAGATCCTGCTGTGTCTGACCAAAATCAGCGGCGCAGTCTCTCACATCCGGCAACATTTGCATCGGGATGTCGAAAACCTCGCAGACTGTTTTGCTCCACCTGCCCTTGCGAATATCATAAAGCGATGTGCGCGCCGCATTGGTCGCATCTGTGGCGTGTGTCGCCCCGCCGGTCAGTTTCCAGATCAGGAAACTGTCCACCGTCCCGAATAAAAGCGCGCCTTTTTCGGCCCGCGCACGCGCATCTGGAACGTTATCCAAAAGCCACTTTACTTTGGTGCCGGAAAAATACGGATCAAGCAAGAGTCCGGTGCGGTCCGTGATCATTGCCTCATGTCCGGCGGCGCGCAGTGCGCTACATATCTGGGATGTGCGACGGTCCTGCCAGACGATGGCGTTATGAATTGGCTGTCCGGTTGTCTTATCCCAGACCACAACTGTTTCACGCTGATTGGTGATGCCGATGCCTGCAATCTCAGAAGGGTTGATCCCCGATCGCGCGATGGCCATCCGGCATGTTCCAATGGTTGTATTCCACAGGTCTTCGGGATCATGCTCGACCCAACCTGACTGCGGGAAATGCTGGGTGAATTCTTCTTGCGCGCTGGCAACGACGCCCATTTTGGCATCAAACACAATTGCGCGGGTCGACGTCGTGCCCTGATCGATTGCAAGAATATAGGTCATGTGCGTCCCCAAGGTTCTTTAGGCTGTGAGAAGGGCTACCGCCACGACGGGTGGCAGCTGATCAAAACCAGACGCCCAACGCCTAGCCCAATTTTCAGGTAATTTTTGTTCTCGGTGGGATCTGGGGCCAGAAAACTGGCCCCAGATTGGAAGCTTACTGCCAGGAAAGGATCAGTTCGTCGTAAGGAACTGTCACAGGCGTTTCTTCTTCGTTTGCAAGCATTGGCTTTGGCGAACCAGGCTGTTCAAGCCAGTAAGATGCATCACGCTCTTCGTTCATGACTGGACCAAGATCGCCTTGTACACCAGCACGCTCAAGACGGATCAGAACCGCTTCTTGATCGGCGCAAAGAGAATCCAGTGCCTCCTGAGGCGTCTTTGCACCGGACATTGCGTCGCCTATGTTCTGCCACCACAGTTGAGCGAGCTTTGGATAGTCAGGCACATTGGTGCCGGTCGGCGACCACTGAACCCGTGCTGGCGAGCGGTAGAACTCGACCAGACCACCCAAACGCGGTGCACGCTCGGTGAAGCTTTCATGCTGGATTGTCGATTCACGAATGAACGTCAGACCCACGTGGCTTTTCTTCACATCCACAGTCAGGGACGTGACGAACTGCGCATAGAGCCAAGCGGCCTGTGCGCGATCCACCGGGGTTGATTCCAACAGTGTCCAGGAACCGGCGTCTTGATAGCCGATTTTGGTGCCTTCAACCCAATACGCACCGTGAGGCGAAGGTGCCATACGCCACTTTGGCGTGCCATCTTCGTTCATTACTGGCAAACCGGGCTCTACCGATGCTGCGGTAAATGCGGTGTACCAGAACATCTGCTGCGCGATGTTGCCTTGGGCAGGAATTGGTCCCGCTTCAGAGAACGTCATACCAGCAGCAGCCGGTGGAGAGTACTTTTGCAGCCATTCGATCGCTTTGGTGACGGCATAGACAGCAGCCGGACCATTCGTGGCACCACCACGTGCAACACAGGACCCGACAGGCTGGGAATTCTCGTTTACACGAATACCCCATTCGTCAACCGGCAGACCGTTTGGCTCACCGATGTCACCGACGCCAGCCATGGACAGCCACGCATCCGTATAGCGCCAACCCAAAGACGGGTCTTTCTTGCCGTAGTCCATGTTACCAAAGACTTCGCCTTCTACGCCCAGACGCGACAAGTCACGACCCGTAAAGAACTCGGCGATATCTTCATAAGCTGACCAGTTCACTGGAACACCCAGTTCATAGCCGTATTCGGCCAGGAAGTCGGCTTTGTTCTGCTCGTCGTTGAACCAATCGTACCGGAACCAGTAAAGGTTCGCGAACTGCTGGTCGGGCAACTGATAAAGCTTGCCGTCTGGACCGGTCGTGAAGGACAAACCGATAAAGTCTTCCAGATTCAGGTTGGGGTTGGTCACCGCAGCGCCGTCACCAGCCATCCAGTCTGTGAGGTTGCGCGCTTGCTGATAGCGCCAGTGCGTTCCGATCAGATCAGAGTCGTTGATGTAGGCGTCATAGATGTTTTCGCCCGACTGCATCTGGGTTTGCAGCTTTTCAACTACGTCGCCTTCACCGATCAAGTCGTGTGTGACTTTGATACCTGTAATTGCTTCAAATGCCGGTGCCAGAACCGAAGATTCGTATTCATGGGTGCCGATTGTTTCCGACACAACATTGATTGACATACCCACATAAGGCTCTGCCGCATCAATAAACCACTGCATCTCTGCCTCTTGCTCGGCACGGCTAAGCGACGACAAATCCCCGATTTCACTGTCAAGGAATGCTCGCGCAGCCTCCATGTCTGCGAACGCCGGTGCAGCGAGCATACATGCTGCAAGGCTAAGCGCTGTTGTTCCTCTTAATCGCAAGTTCATTCGTGTTCCTCCCTAAATAAGAACAGTTGTGGTTACCCGGCTCTTGCGCGCCGGGTTCCTGATTGCTTTTCCCTAAACCCAGCGGAAAACCGCTAAACCATAGAAAAAGCACACGATCAGTGCGCCCCACTGAGGCGCACTGAGCATCCCGATCCAGGCCAGATTGATAAAGGCCGAGCCCAGGAGCGTGATGAATAGTCTGTCACCACGCGTCGTTTCGATCCCAAGGATGCCGTTTCGTGGCACCTCGGGGTATTTGATCGCAAGGACCGTAAAGGTGATCAGTGTGATCGCGATAATTCCGAAGAAAGCGGCGGTCGGCCATGTCCATGCCATCCATTCCATTTTTTCTCTCCCGTTTCGTTTCTTACACGCGGCCCAGGGCAAAACCCTTGGCGATGTAGTTGCGGACAAAATAGATGACCAAGGCTCCGGGCACGATCGTCAGGACGCCGGCAGCTGCCAAGACACCCCAATCAATGCCGGCCGCACCAACGGTCCGGGTCATGGTTGCCGCAATCGGTTTTGCATCCACACTTGTCAGGGTGCGGCTCAGCAACAATTCGACCCAGCTGAACATAAACAAAAAGAACGCGGTGACCCCGATCCCGGACGCAACAAGCGGCGTGAAGATACGTATAAAGAACCGTGGGAAAGAATAGCCGTCGATATAAGCGGTCTCGTCGATCTCTTTGGGAACGCCGCGCATGAACCCTTCGAGGATCCAGACCGCCAGCGGTACGTTAAACAGACCGTGCGCCAGAGCAACAGCAATATGCGTGTCGAACAGTCCGACCGAGCTGTAGAGTTGAAAGAACGGCAAGGCAAATACCGCAGGCGGGGCCATCCGGTTGGTGAGCAGCCAAAAGAACAGGTGCTTGTCACCAAGGAAAGTAAACCGGCTGAAAGCGTAGGCGGCAGGCAACGCTACGGCCAAAGAGATAACCACGTTCATAACCACATAGGCCATCGAGTTCAGATAACCCGTATACCATGATGCATCGGTTAGGATTGTCACGTAGTTCTGAAGAGTCAAATCCTGTGGCCAGAGGCTGAAACCGCTCAGGATTTCGGTATTGGTCTTCAGGCTCATGTTGAGCAACCAATAAATCGGCAGCAGCAAGAAAAGCAGATACAGACCCATCACGACGGCACTGCCATTCACTCTTGGAAAGCCCATGCCGCGCTTGTTTGTAATATCAGACATCAGTGGCCATCCCTTTTGTCGAGGTTCGTCATGACGGTGTAGAAGACGTACGAAATCACGAGGATCACGAGGTAGTACATGATCGAGAACGCTGCGGCAGGGCCAAGGTCGAACTGTCCGAGAGCCATTTTCACAAGGTCAATTGACAAGAACGTTGTCGAATTGCCTGGTCCACCACCAGTCACCACGAATGGCTCAGTGTAGATCATGAAACTATCCATAAACCGCAGAAGGATCGCAATCATCAGGACACCCATGATTTTGGGAAGCTCAATGAAACGGAACACTTTCCAGCGGCTCGCCTGATCGATTTTCGCGGCCTGATAATAGGCATCAGGGATCGATTGCAGACCAGCGTAGGCAAGCAGGGCAACCAAAGATGTCCAGTGCCAGACGTCCATCACAATGACGGTGATCCATGCCGCATAGAAGTTCTGCGTGTAGTTGTAGTCGATCCCGAAAGAATCGAGCGTATATCCCAGCAAACCAATATCGACGCGTCCGAAAATTTGCCAAATGGTCCCGACCACATTCCATGGAATAAGCAGCGGCAACGACATCAGGATCAAACAGAATGAGGCCCAAAACCCCTTTTTGGGCATATTCAACGCCACAAACACACCAAGGGGGATCTGGATGACAAGAATGATCGCAGAAAAGGCGATCTGTCGGCCCAAGGCATCCCACATGCGCTCGGACGACATCAGATCCCTGAACCAGTCAAGACCGGCCCAAAAGAACTGGTTGTTCCCGAATGTATCCTGGACCGAGTAATTCACCACCGTCATAAGCGGAATGACGGCAGAGAATGCGACAAGCACAAGCACGGGCAAAATCAGAAACCATGCCTTTTGATTGACGGTCTTATTCATGACGGGTTCCTCTTGATGTAGATGGTAGAATGTTGGTCAAAAGAGCGCTCATCTCAGGCCACCATTGGCGCAACACGCCAGCTATCGGCGTAGATGTTGACACCAGCCATATCGAAAACAATGCGGTTCATGTCGGGTGAAATGCTTTCGCCTTCTGCGGCGATGACGTTGATCTCGGTCCCGTGAAAATCCGCGCGCACGATCTTGTGGCGCCCGACATCCTCGACCCGCTTGATCGTGACCGGTAGACCTTCGTTACCGTCACTCAGAGACGTAAATTCAGGCCGCACACCAATCTCGACTTTACCACCCGGTGTCCCAAAGCTTTTACCAAGCGAAATCTGTGTGCCAGCGACAACCGCTGTGTCGCCATTCACTGTCGCATCCAGAACGTTCATGCCAGGTGATCCGATAAAATACCCGACAAAGGTATGTTCAGGGCGCTCAAACAGCTCTTGTGGTGTGCCCATTTGCACAACACGGCCGTCATACATCACCACCACCTTATCGGCGAACGTCAGTGCTTCGGTCTGGTCATGTGTGACGTAGATCATCGTGTGACCGAACTCGTGATGAAGCGACTTCAGCTGGGTGCGCAATTCCCACTTCATATGCGGGTCAATCACCGTCAACGGTTCGTCAAAAAGCAGCGCGTTCACATCCTCACGCACCATGCCGCGCCCCAAGGATATCTTCTGCTTCGCATCAGCGGTCAGACCACGCGCTTTGCGATCCAACGTGGCTTCCATACCAATCATATGCGCAATTTGCTGCACGCGCTCTTTGATATAGGCAGGATCTGCGCCTCTGTTGCGCAGCGGAAACGCAAGGTTATCGCGCACCGTCATCGTGTCGTAGACAACAGGGAACTGAAACACCTGCGCGATATTGCGCTGTGTTGTGGGCGCCATGGTCACGTCACGGTCGTTGAACAGAATGCGGCCCTGACTGGGATGCAGAAGGCCCGAAATGATATTAAGCAGTGTGGATTTACCACAGCCAGAGGACCCAAGCAGCGCGTAGGCTTCACCGTCTACCCAATCGTGGTTCAGCTCCTTGAGCGCGTAGTCATCTTCGCTGGTAGGGTTTGGCAGATAGGAATGCGCCAGATTATCAAGGGTGATCTTTGCCATGATTGTTCTCCCTCAAGCAGCTGTTGCGTAAGATGCAGCGGCAACGGACGTTCCGTCTTCTGCAAAGATGTAGATATGTTTGGGATCGAGGTAGACCGTCAAAGACGCGCCAATTTCGAGGTTCTTCACCCCGTGAACAAGACCAACCCAGTTTTCGCCATGATGGTCGAGATGCACGAAAGTTTCAGACCCGGTGATCTCTGTGACATTCAGCTTGCCGGTAAAGGCCATCGCATCGGCTGCATGGCTTTGCAGTTCGAGGTGGTTAGGACGGAAACCGGCAACGTAGTTGCCATCGGAAAGCTGTGAAAATGCGCCAGAGGCCGCTGCTGCCTGCCCGTCTCCGAATAGAATGCGGTCGCCGGACTTGCGCACCTTGAGAAAGTTCATCGGCGGGTCTGAAAAAACGCGGGCCGTGGTCGCATTGACGGGCTGTCTGTAGACGATCGGCGTGCGGTCGAACTGGGTGACCCTACCCTCCCACATCGTTGCAGTGTTGCCGCCAAGCAAAAGCGCTTCTTCTGGTTCGGTCGTCGCATAAACAAAGATAGAACCGGCTTCCTCGAAAATCTTGGGGATCTCAGCGCGCAGTTCTTCGCGCAATTTATAGTCAAGGTTGGCCAAAGGTTCGTCCAATAAGACAAGACCGGCATCCTTCACCAGTGCGCGCGCAAGGGCGCAGCGCTGCTGCTGGCCACCCGAAAGCTCAAGCGGCTTGCGATCCAGCATGCCCGACAGCTTCATAAGGTCGGCGGCCTTCTTGACGGCCGCATCGATCTGGTCTGTCGTCTTGCCAAGCAAACGCATAGGGCTTGCGATATTGTCATAAACGGTCATGGACGGGTAGTTGATGAATTGCTGGTAGACCATTGCCACACCGCGATCCTGCACCCGCATACCGGTCACATCTTTCCCGTCCCAGATGATTTTGCCGGTTTGGGGAACATCAAGACCCGCCATCAGACGCATCAGTGACGTTTTGCCCGAAGACGTTGGTCCAAGCAGAACGTTCATCGTTCCGGGCAACAGTTCCAGATCGGTCTGGTAGATATGTGTCTGGCCACTCACGACCTTGGACACGCCCTCTAGGACAAGTGACATTTCTCTCTCCCCTTGCGCAGTTCACACTGCGTTTTGTAAAAACGGCACGATCGGCACGGCGGCCATCCATTCGTCCAACAAATCAACTTCCTGCTGAGTCATCTTCAGGCCAAGCTTTGACCTGCGCCAGACGATGTCTTCAGCGTTGCGCGCAAACTCTTTTTCGATCAGCCACATGACTTCGCGTTCGGTCAAATCAGCACCAAAAGCGCGCCCTAAATCCGCTTTGGTTTTCGCATCCCCAAGGATCTCAGCTGCCTCCACACCGTAAGCCTTAACCAGCCGGGACGCCCACCGTTCAGACAAGAACGGATATTGGGCAATCAGCTGTTCGTTCAGCGCGCCGACACCATCAACCGCAAAGTCTCCGCCCGGAAGTGCCACCCCCGCAGTCCAGGGTTTGCCCAAACGCGGAAAGAACGGCGCGATCTTTTCAAGCGCGGATTCAGCCAATTTTCTGTAAGTCGTAATCTTGCCGCCGAAGACGTTTAGAATCGGCGCTCCTGCAGATTGATCTACTTTCAGGACATAGTCACGCGTTGCCGCAGTCGCCGAACTTGCGCCGTCATTATATAGCGGGCGCACACCCGAATATGTCCAGACGACATCATCTTTGGTCACTGGTTTCTTTAGATATTTCGAAGCAAAATCCAAGAGATAGGCTTGCTCTTCCGGGGTGCAGACCGGCTTTGCGTCAACATCGGTATGATCTGCATCCGTCGTCCCGATCAGGGTAAAATCCGTCTCGTAGGGGATCGTAAAAATGATCCGGCCATCTTCGCCTTGGAAGAAATAGCATTTGTCGTGGTCATAGAGCTTATGGGTCACGATATGACTGCCACGGACAAGCCGCACACCTTCGGTCGAATTGATGCGCACCGTGTTGCGAATGACGTTCTCGACCCATGGGCCACCCGCGTTGACGATCATCCGCGCAACAATCAGACGGCGTTCGCCGCTGTCTTGCGCCTCAACCGTGACGTGCCAATGGCCGTCCACCTGCTCTGCGGACACGACTTTGGTTCGGACATTGATCCGCGCGCCGCGCGCCTCGGCATCGCGCGCATTGAGAACCACCAACCGGCTGTCTTCAATCCAGCAGTCTGAATACTCATAGGCCTTCTCAAAACGGTCCTGCAAAGGCGCACCCTCAGGCGAGCCAGCCAAGCGCAAAGACGTGGTCCCCTTCAGGATCTGACGCCCCCCGAGGTTGTCATACAAAAACAGCCCAAATCGAATGAGCCATGCGGGACGACGTCCCTTCATCCACGGCATCACGATGTTGAGCACTTTTGACGACGGCGTATTACCCTCGAAACGCATGTCCTGATGATAGGGAAGCACAAAGCGCATCGGCCAACTGATATGGGGCATTGCGCGCAGCAACGTCTCGCGCTCGATCAGCGCTTCGCGAACTAGACGCACTTCCCAATATTCCAGATACCGTAAACCGCCGTGAAACAGCTTTGTCGATGCCGAGGATGTACCAGACGCCAGATCGTTCATTTCAGCCAGTTCAACGCTTAAACCACGGCCAACAGCGTCGCGCGCGATACCGCATCCGTTGATGCCTCCGCCGATCACGAAAAGGTCGACGACGTCTTGATGTTGAGTCTGAATCACTGACGCCTCCCCGCATCCAAGTTACGCCCAACCCTCCCCGGCTGCGACGTTTATAAAATAAGCACCATGATGAATGATAGGTCAAGAACGAATGTTCGTATTTATTCGTTTTTTATATTTTCCTTATTATACAGGGGAAACGAGTTCGTCTATGATTAACTTTCCGCATTGTTTTCACAAAACGAGCGTATCAACCCTTGACGGGAAGATTCTGTCGTTGATTGTTTATGGGCTTATCATGGCCTATGAAAATATGCCGTCTGGCAAGCACAGCTTTTTGGGGGAGAAGGCATTGGTCTCGAACTTTCGACAACAAGAGATACTTGAACTGGCGCGCAAAGAAGGCAAAGTCACCGTCGACGGGCTTGCTGAAATATACGATGTCACAGTCCAGACAATCCGACGTGATCTCTCTGAACTCGCCGAGACTGGACGGCTTGAGCGTGTCCATGGCGGCGCGGTCATTCCCTCTGGTGTTGTGAATATTGTCTACAACGAACGCCAGCGCCTGAACGAGGATGGCAAACGCGCGATTGCCGCTGCATGTGCTGCATCAATCCCGGATGGCGCATCGGTCTTTATGAACATCGGTACAACCACAGAAGCGGTCGCGCGCGAACTGCTGGACCACGAAAATCTGCTCGTCGTGACGAACAATCTGAACATCGCAAATACACTGGCGGCCAATCATAGCTGCGAAATCATACTGACCGGCGGCGTCCTGCGCCGTGCTGATGGGGGGCTCGTGGGCGGGTTGACCGCTGAGATGGTCAAGCAGTTCAAGTTCGACTTTTCCGTCTTGGGCTGCTCAGCAATCGACGAAGATGGCGACCTTCTGGACTTTGACGGCCAGGAAGTTCTGGTCAGCCGGAGCGCGATCCAACGGTCCCGCAATGTCATGGTCGTCGCTGACCATCACAAATTCCAGCGAAAAGCGCCGCTCACAATCTGCTCGCTTGCCGAGGTGACAGTCCTATTCACGGATGGCGAACTGCCTAAGAAATTGGTCGCCGACTGCCAAAAATGGAGCACGGACATTGTCAATGTCTAAGAGCTTGCAATGACCACCAACAAAGTCGTGTAGCATGAAGGAACGCAATAATACCGGCTGGCTCTTTGTACTGCCTGCGGCTTTGCTTCTGGGCCTTGTCGGGCTAATCCCGCTCATCACAGTCATTAACTACTCGTTTTTTGAAATCTTCATTCTAGACAGGCGGTTCTGGGTCGGAACAGAATGGTACAACGAGATCATCAGTTCGGGGCGTTTCTGGTCCAGCTTTGGACGCAGCACGTTTTTCTCGACATTGGTGCTGGCCATTCAGATCCCGCTGGGCATCGCGATCGCGCTTTGTATTCCCAAACGGCAGTTTTGGGTCGGATTGGCGCTGGCAGGTGTCGCACTGCCCCTCTTGGTTCCATGGAATATGATCCCGTCGCTCTGGCTAAGCCTTTTGAATCCCGACACCGGAATCGTGGGGCGCATGATGGCTGCGTTCGGTTGGTCGGCTGAGTGGAAAATGTCGGCAGTGCAAACATGGGCCGTCATCATCATTATGGACACATGGCATTGGACCAGCCTTGTCGTGATCCTCTGTTATTCCGCCCTGACAACGATCCCCGCGTCCTACTACCAAGCCGCCGAAATCGACGGGGCAAGTCCTTGGCAGGTCTTTCGTCATATCCAACTTCCGAAACTCCAGTATGTTTTGCTGATGGCTGTTCTGCTGCGGTTTATGGATTCTTTCATGATCTACACAGAGGCTTTCCCGATCAACGCAGGCGGGCCAGACGGTGCCACAATGTTCCTTGCCGTTGATCTGGGGGAAGAGATCAAAGCCTTTAACTACGGCCCGTCCGCCGCACGCTCGGTGCTCTATTTCCTGATTGTTTTGACGGTGGCCTGGCTGTTTACAAAGGCACAGAACAAGATTGATGCGCCCGAAACAACAAAGGCCACCTGAGGATGTTTTTGCGCGCACTTCCCTACATCAAGATAACTGTCCTCATCTTGTTCATTGTCTTTGCGTGCCTGCCGCTGGTGCAAATGACGATGATCAGTTTCATCGCCACCCTTCCCCAGCCCGGAACAGACGTCGGTAGCCTGACTTTTGGGAACTACGCCAATATCTTGAGCGACCCGAACTTGCGCGCGGCCTTCGGGAATTCGATTGCCTATGTGCTGATCAACATCTGCATTACCGTTCCGATTGCAATTCCTGCGGCCTATGCTTTCTCGCGGATGTCCTTCTTGGGCGACAAACACCTGTTTTTCGCATTCATTGCTTTCCGGATCACGCCCCCCGTGGTCCTGACTTTGCCAATATTCCAGCTTTTTTCAGCGCTCGGGATCGTCAATTCCGTGTTTGGGATCGCTCTGGCCCACTGTCTCTTCAATCTTCCAATCTCGATCTGGATTTTGCAGAGTTTCATATCAGCCATCCCCAAAGAACAGGACGAAACCGCATTTCTGGATGGGTATTCACGACCACGCTTTATCTGGACATTTCTTCTGCCACAAATCGCACCCGGGATCGCAGTTACAGCCTTCTTCTGCTTTATGTTCTCGTGGGTCGAGGTTGTCTTTGCGCGGATCCTGACAACCACCAACGGCAAGCCGATCAGTATGGCTATCAATGCCCTCTTTGGATTTCAAACAGACATCGGCTTGGTCATGGCAGTCACAGTTGCATCCATAATCCCCGGCGCCGTTCTGGTGTTTTCCATGCGCCATCATTTGTCGCGCGGTTTCAAAGTCGGGAAAATTTAGAACCAAGTGACTTCAGCATCTGCTGACCAACCCGCACAAATACTCAACAACGGCCCACAGTGCGGCTAATGGCCGTGTGGCTGACACAAATACAATCATAATGCCCCGCAAGTGACAAAGGCCGCGATTCAAGCAAATGCTAAATTCGGCCCGCTCAGCCATTAGTTAAGCGGGCATCACGGCTTGGTCGTCCGTCACTCGCGCTTCCGCCCAGCCCAACATGCTGCGCCTGCATAGTGAGGAAATAAGGGCTCTTCGGTTGCATTAGCTGCGGGCGATACGAACGTCTGCAATGAAGGCAGGGTTCATTCAACCACACCAGCACAGCAAAAGGGGAACCGTGGTCCCACGGCTCCCCTTTCGGTTCAGTTCGTCTCCCCCTCGCGCGCCGATTAGGCGACCAAGGAGAGCCCGGCGCCCGCGTCCTGCGGCTGCTCACCGCTGTCGATGAACGGGATGATCGAGAAGGTCTGCCCGCCGCGCTGTTCTTCGTTCTGCACGGCGTTGACGCGCAGGTCGCCATCGGGCGTGTTGATCAGCAGCGACAGGTAGTCATTGCCCGTGCGGCTGCTTTTCGCCATCCACGCCGAGCCGACGCGGATCGGTGCGCCCCGGGGCGAGCTGACCTCGATGCGGTAATCGGGGTGGGTCTCCTCGGATTTGTAGCTGTTCTCGATCAGCATGAACTCCAGATCGAACATCATGTTGGCGATGTAGCCCGTGAAGGCGTTGTCAGCGTCCATGGCGGTCAACTCGCCCGAGATCGAGCCGGATTTCAACAGGCCGTTCGAGACCAGTGGGATGATCTCGAACGCGCCGCTCTGGGCCGCGCGCGCCTCTTTCGTCTGCACCGCGTTGACCCGGAAGGGGCCCAAGCCGACATCGATCTGCATCGAGATGTAGGGGTTGCCGCTTGTATTGCCGGTCTCGTTCCATGCGGTTCCGATGCGCACCTTGCGGCCAGACTTGTTGACTGCCGTCACGTCAAAATCCGGGCTGCGTTCGGACATCTTGGCCCGTGCCTCGAGCTGGATGGCGATGTCAAAGCGCGTCGAATGGATCATGCCGGTGTATTCGGCGGCTGCGGTTTCGGTGTTGCGGGTCAGGGTTCCTGCGAACATGGGATAGTTCCTTCTTGGATTGGCCGGTGCCTGACGTTCTTGCCAGCGCATCCGGGATTGCTTTCTCGACCCCTTGAGGGATCACAAATCAGAAAGCCTGCTTTCCTTTCAGCCCCGCCCGCGGGTCAGAGCTGCCGTCCGAGTGGGCATGCCCACGCGCCTCCGGGTGCTACGCCCCTCCCCTGCCCGTCTGGTCTTGATTGGGTGCCAGGATTTTCCGCGCTGTCCTTTGATCGCGCGATGAAGAACTCCGCCTCTTTTCCGTTCAACCGGTGCCCTTCCCGGTCGGTCAGACCGATGCAGCTACCATTCGGCAGATAGGTGATGAGGTACTGACCGAGCCGGTCCTTGTGGACAACGTAGCCGGTATTGGCCCAATGCACGGTCTGGCCGGCATCGACGGCCGCCTTGATATCTTCGAGTGTCATGCGATCCTCCTCAAGAAGAATGGTGGGGAAACGACGCAAGAAGCCCGATCTTCCGACCGGGCTTCCATGCAGCATTTGTTCGGCAAACGGCCGAGTGCTGTCAGGCACCTTGCGTGGCTTGCGTCGCGTGCGCCGCCATCCAATCCTTCAGACCAAGAACCGTTCTTCCGGCGGCGACTTCAGATGCCCAGGCGACCCTTGGGTCGCCGCAGGGCTCATCGCCGGAATGCCGGTCGATGTGGCCATTGGCCATCCATGGCTCAGGCTGTATCCGTCGCAGCCAGTCCGCCATGCTCGGGATACGGCCCTGACAGTCTTCGCGGACATGCTGCTCGCCGATCCAGCGCACGGGGATTTCTCGACCAGCGCTATTGGTCAGGGTCAGGCCGAAGACACGTTCGGCCTCGAACAGGCCTTGAGCGTGGTGGCGCATGGCTCGGTGCGTGAAGAGCGCGAGATGCTCTTTCGAGGCATCGAACCAATCGTGCACAGCCTGATAGTCAGACGGCACCCCGCCGAATTTCCGGGCAGAGCTTTCAGCATGATGAAGCGGATGCGCCATATCAAAGCCCCTCATCATAGCTGTGCGAGCATTCGACATAGCGGTCGGCATGATCGAGGGTGATGCTGTCTAGTGCTATGTCCCAGGTCAGCGTGCCGTAGCCGCCCTCGTTGTTCTCGAACCCCGGGTGATGGTGATAGGCGAGCGACCAGGCGAAGTCGCCCACCTTGGTGGCAAGCGGTTCTGGCAGTTGGACCTCCGAAGGTTGCACCGTCACATCCTCGACATTGCCGGAGTCGCCATAGCCTTCATATTCGGCAGTGACCTCGCTGATGCCAAGCGCACATAGTTGCGCGAGCAGCTCCACTCGGGATGCCTTCAAGGTGGTTTCGCGCTCCGCGCGCCACTGAGCCGCCAGCGCGGCATAATCGATCTGGGGATTGGTCATGGGTCTGTCCTCTTGTCTGAAATTGGGGGGCCGGGCGTGGCATTGGTCTGGCCGCGTCCGAGAATCGCAGACCGGCCAAATCCCGATCCACGACGCCCGAGCCAAAGCCCGCTTTGACTTTTCAGGCGGCTTGTTCTGACGTCATGGCGGCTTCCTGCCCCACGATCCGGGCCAGAATGCTTCCCGTGTCGATCCCGTCCCCATGCGGCAGGAACACCCGTAGCTGGAAGGCGATGATCTCGGTGAAGCAGCCGAGGGCCTTGAGGCCATCAATCATGCCCCTGTCAACGCCGCACAACTCAAGGCGCATCTCGCCTGCGACACGGCGACGGGTCAGGGTGAGACCCCGGCCCAGATCGACCGGCGCAGTGGTGCCAAGGGCGGCGGTCAACATCTCCTGCGGTGTTTGCGGGTTGGACACGAGGAAGCGGGCGCGCAGCGCGGCCGCCCCTTCCTCGCTCAGCGTGCGCCCGATCATGGCGGTCGCCCCATCGGGCGTGACCCGGTAGATGCGCTCATTGGTGGTCGGAATATCCTTCCAGATCGGCAACAAGAGCCCGGTCAGCAGGTAGAGCTTGGTTGTGGTGGTTTTTGGCAGGGACGCTGCCTCGGCATCCCAAAGCCATGCGAACTCAGGCTTGCCGATCTCTTCCCAAGCCGAGGACTCAAACCGTGCCTCTTCGAGATAGCTCGACCCGTTTGGCCGCACCGCCTTGCGCATCAGCGTGACAGTGTCCTCGTCATACATCTGCATTGGCCGCGCCGAGATGAGCGCCGCGCGACCCGACGCGCGGTTGACCATCGGCAGCTTATCGAAATTGCGCGACAGGGCGTCATCCGCCGAAAGCACATGGACCGGGTCGGTGACTTCAAGTCCAATGATCCGCGTCACGGCGCCGGATTTCGGGCAGGTCCAGAGATCCTCGGTGGAGACTTGTTCGATCTTTTCGCCACGCAGGGTTTCCACGCCGAGATCGAGCGCGCCCGCCGCGCGAGCCCGTTCAGTCTGATCGGCAATCCGGCGCATGAACTCGGCAAAGAGTGCGTTCTGCATGTGGATGGGAAGGGCAAGCACCCGGTTGAGAAACCGCTGGATCGGGGGAAGCTCCTCAAGGAGCACCCCGTCCTTGTCGATCAGCCGCAGGGCTGTCCAGTCGGTGAAGCTCTCGTAGCTCATCGCCTCAGCGCGCCCGGCGGCAAGATCGGCGAAATACCCACGCAGCGCCGCCCGTGCGATCGGGCTTTCGAGATTGTCCTCCTCGCGGAACATGCCCTGCGAGCCGGTCTCGCGCTGACCCTTGGTCAAGGCCCCCAGCTGGTCGAGGCGCTTGGCTATCGTCGAGGTGAAGCGCTTTTCGCCATGCACATCTGAGGTGCAGACCCGGAAGAAGGGCGCGCTTACCTGGGCCGAGCGATGCGTACGGCCCAGCCCCTGGATGGCCGCATCGGCGCGCCAGCCGGGCTCCAGCAGGTAGTGCCGCCGCCGTTTCTGGTTCTTCGCCGTTTGCGCCGCGTGATAGGACCGGCCCGTACCGCCCGCGTCGGAGAAGATCAGGATATCCTTTTCGCCGTCCATGAAGGCTTGGGTCTCGGACGAATTGCTGCTGGCGGCGCGCTTCTCGATGAAGAGATGACCATCCTCGGCCTTCAAAGGGCGGATGGAGCGCCCGGTGACCTCTGCGACGGCCTCGTCGCCAAAAGCCCAGAGGATCTGATCGAGCGCCGAGGGGATCGGGGCGAGCGTCATCAACTCCATCATGGCCGCATCGCGCAGGGCGAGCGCCTCGCGCGAGACAACGAGCGCGCCGGTCTCATCCCGCAAGGGTTCCGCCATCATGTTGCCGTCAATCTCCACGAGCTTTTGCGCATGAATCGGGAAGGCCTGTTCGAGGTATCCCAGGACGTAGTCGCGCGGCGTTAGCGCGCCCTCGACCAGCTCGTCCTCCGGGTCCATCGTCTCAAGCCGACGTTTCAGCAGGCTTTCGCCTGTAGAGACCACCTGAATGACGCAAGCCTTGCCCGCCGCCAGATCGTCCGCGATGGCGCGGATGATGGTCGGGGCCTTCATGCCCATCAGCAGATGATTGAAGAAGCGCTGCTTCGTGCTCTCGAAGCGAGATTTGGCCGAGGAGCGTGCGGCCGAGGCATTAGTCTCTCCCGAGGCGTCGTTGACGCCGGTCGCTGTCAGCGCGGCCTCGAGATTGTGATGGATCGTCCGAAACGAAGTCGCGTATGCGTCGTAGATCTCGATCTGGGCCGGAGTGAGCGCGTGTTCGAGCACGTCATACTCCACGCCGTCGAAGCTGAGGGCGCGGGCCGTGTAGAGCCCGAGCGTCTTGAGATCGCGGGCGACCACCTCCATGGCGGCAACGCCGCCGGCTTCCATCGCCGACACGAAACTCTCGCGGCTTGGGAAGGGGTATTCGGGGCCCTGCCCCCAAAGCCCCAGCCGCGCGGCATAGGCGAGGTTGTGGACGCTCGTGGCGCCCGTGGCCGAGATGTAGAATACGCGGGCGCGGGGTGCTGCCAGTTGCAGCCGTAGGCCAGCAAGGCCCTGCTGGGAGGGTTTGACCCCCCTGCCCTGCTCAGACCCTGCCGCGTTCTGCATGGCATGGGCCTCATCGAAGGCAAGAACGCCGTCAAAGTCTTCACCCATCCAGGCGAGGATCTGGCTCAGTCGCGTGGTGCCGCATTTGCCCGCGGACCGCAGCGTGGCATAGGTGACAAAAAGGATACCGTCGCCCATCGGGATGGGCTGGTCCGGTTTCCACTTGGAGAGCGGCTGGATGTCGGCAGGCGAGCCGCCAAGATCGGTCCAGTCGCGGATCGCGTCCTCGATAAGCGTGGCGGATTTGGAGACCCAGATCGCTTTCCTGCGCCCGGCAAGCCAGTTCACCAGGATCAGCCCCGCGCATTCGCGCCCCTTGCCGCAACCGGTGCCGTCGCCGAGGAAATAGCCGAGGCGATAGGCACGTGCGTCTGGATCATCATCGGCGCGCGTCAGCTTGGTCTGGTCGTCATCGATGGTAAACCGACCGGGCAGGTCGCGCCCATGAGCATCATGCGCCATGATGATGGTTTCCAGCTGCGCCTCGGAGAGATGTCCCTCCTCGGTCAATCTAGCGGGCAGGCGCAAGTCATCACTGCCCGTGTTTGAGGGCTCCGGCGGCGCGACAGAAGCCATGGCGATGCTTTCGACCAGCGGGGTGGGATGTTCCTGCGCGCCTACAATCTCGATCCTCTGCGGGCGGTAACGCGCATAGATGTCCGAGACGGGCCTATTGTCGCGCGGGACATCGAAGCTTGTGAAGCTGAGCGGGCGGACGGCATTGGCCCGTGGTTTAGGGGCGGCGACAGGCGCAGCCGCGGTCTTGCGCGGGGCAGAGGATGGAACGGTCGGCCGCCCGTGAGGGATCAACGCCACCTGTTGTACAGGACGCATCTCGGTCCGGGTCGCGGCCACGGCATCGACATATGCCAAGGCTTCATCCAGATCGCACACTCTGGCGCGGATCATCTCGCCATCCTCCTGTACCTTGTCGAAGACCATGAGCTGGGTTTCGACAGAGGTGCCGAGCTTGCGGTAGACCTGCCCCGGCATCGTCAACCCCAGTCGCGGCGTCAGGAGGCTGCAGGCGCGGGACCAATGCGCGGCATCGCGTTCGGGCGTGAACCCCGGCGGCATGATCGCCACTAGGCGCCCACCTGGTGCCAGGCGCTTTACAGCCGCAATGAGATGTTTGGCAGCGATGTGCTTGTCGCGGGATCGGTCGACCGAGGAGGCGAAGGGCGGATTCATCACAACGACGTCGGGTAGCATCGGCGTCTGCAGCAGATCGTCGATATGCTCGCCGTCATGGCCCGTCACTTCGCCACCGAAAACCGCGCGCAGGAGGTGCTGGCGAAAGGGGTCGATTTCATTGAGCAAAAGCGTGGCACCGGCCCGGGCGGCGAAAGCGGCTAGGGCACCGGTGCCAGCCGAAGGCTCCAGCACAGCCTCGCCCTTGCGAACGGCTGCCGCCCGCACGACCATTGCCGCGAAAGGCAACGGCGTGGAAAACTGCTGCAGCCGGATCTGCTGCTCTGACCGGCGGGTTTCCGTCAGCAGCCGCGAGGCAAGCAGCTTTGCAGCGGCGATGTCATCTGCCACGCCGTTCCCACGCAGCAGCACTTGGACAGCCGCGGCCTGCATCAGGTCATAGGCTATGCGCCAGTCCCAGGCGCCCCCGGCATCGCTGCCATGAAACGTCTCGCGCATGATGCGCGCCAGCGCTGAACTGCGCAGGGGTTGGTTGTCGACCTCCGCACCGATCTGCGCGAGGGCAGATGCGAGCTCAGTATCGGAGATTGGGAAAGCCGGGTTTGCCGGATTGGGCTTGGACATGGGGATATTCCTTTGGATCAGGGTCTGAGTTCCAAAGGACAAAAAGCCCGCTTTCGCTTTTCAGGGTGACGGGGGTCAGACCGCGCTGACCTCCAAGGCTTGGTCAGGACTTGGGTTCGACCTCCCGTTTCGCATCAATCAATGCCTGTGCGGCCTGCATCACCTGAACCTGAGGTGTTCCCGAGCGTGCATCCTCCAGCGCGGCCTGTACCTGCGCGCAAAACCACGTGTCATAAGAATTCGCTTTAGCGACCACGGAAGTGCTCCTCGAGACCCGGGCCGAGAAGCCTGCCGAGGTCATCGGGCATGTCTGCAACGCGCACAGCAATTGGGAAACGGTGCCCCGTCAGGTCAGGCGCGCCTTGTTCATCGGTGCCGAAATCCGGCCCTTCCTTATCCGTTGGGTCCATTGCGATTTCTCCCACTTTACTATGGGTCGTTGCTACATCACCCAGCGTGGTGACGTAAACGGCAATGCCATTGTGGTCAAATCAAGTCGGGCCACTTAGGATTCGAATTCCGGAGGGGGCAGAATCCTACGTGAAGCTCAAAGCCGCCGTTCATTGAAAGCGCGGCGAAATCTGACTCAGAGCCCAGAGTGAGCGATGCTGCGCGCTCCACCAATGTCAGTTTTGGTGGTGATCGGCGAAATTGTGTATTTTTGGAAGCACCGCCAAAAGCTCTACAAAGTGTTCGCGGTGCGCGGTATCACGGGAACCCCGCACGCATGTATGCGATGATTTTCCAGATTTCTTCTTCAGTCAGCGCTTCCCTGAAGGCTGGCATTTCTGTTCCGAAGCGCTGACCGCCCTCAGAAATTGCCCAGAGCAGATACTCGTCTCCCGACATCGGCATCTGAACAAACCATCTAAGGAGAGCCGGAGAAGGCACGAGAGACCGACCGGCCTCACCATCCCCGAGACCCTCGGCTCCATGACAACTTGCGCAGTTCGCTGTGTATAGCGTCTGGCCTTCCGCGATAACTTCAGGCGTCGCGCGAATAGTGCTCCGAGCGCCCCGATAAGCTGCGGGCACGCACTCGTTCATGTAAGTCCAATGTCGTTGCATGCGCTGTTGCTGGCCCGGACCCATGTTGCCGTGTCCCCAGCCAGGCATGCGTTCAGACCACATGTGGTTCGGTCCCATTGGCCCGTGACCCCACCCAATCGCCTCGCTGCTGCTGTGCGAAGGCTACAGTAGCAGAGATCATACACACCGCAACCATACCAAAATAGCGTGATTTATGCTGCTTCATAGTCTTCTCCTTATGGTTTCCGATCAATGAAATTGCCGTCAGGCTGCTTCGTAACTCGTGAACACTTCGGTGTTACCGTCGCGCCGGATCAGAAATACATCGTAGGCTTCACGCTGATCTTCTGGCCCATTCCGTGTGATCCATAGGGCATGCCGGGAACGGCGAGACCGACTGCGTCTCGGCGTTCGTCCAGAAGGCGACGAATGTCTGCTGCGGGCACATGGCCCTCGATCATATAGCCTTCGATCTCGCCTGTGTGGCACGATATCATCTCTTGGGGGATGCCATTGTCCAACTTGTGTCGGACCAGCAGTGTTCCAAAGCTGCGCTCCTCGGTCACACGGAAGCCTTCAGCCCGAAGAATATCAGCCCAAACCCGGCAACAGCTGCAATTCGGGTCCTTAAGAACGTGGATCGACGGAGCTCCCTGCGCAATCGCGGCGAAGGGTGCAATGCTGGTAAGACCTACAGCGGCTATAATAATTTGACGGCGCGTTACATGAATATCAGTCGTCCTTTAGCTCTGTCCTAGTCTATTTCATCGCTTAGTGGCTGCTTATCTCCCGCGATAGTTGTCGCAGGCCTCAACGCCCCCTGCGACCACATCGAGAAGTGCGTCCACATCGCTCAACAGCGTTGCGATACGTGCGCTACTGATACGGTAGCGGATGAAGCGCCCATCTCGGTCGCTGTTAACTAGCCCGCACTCCAACAAGCATCGCAAGTGGTTGGATACGTTTGGTTGTGATAGTCCCGTACGCTCGACGAGTTCGTGAACAACCAGCGGCTCCCCGCACAGCGCGCCGAGAATAGACAAGCGGCTTGGGTCGGCAAAGCCGCGAAATAGTTTTGCGCGTTGTTCAATGGTACCGACCTTGCGGTCCACAACGATCTGCGTCATATCATTGCTCACTGATATATTATCCTTTGATCCACTTTAGCAGGAGAACTGCGATCATGGCCAACGCAGAAAGCGCGATAGCAGATATCCCATCCTTTCGTTACCGCGTTTCCGGCATGGATTGCGCCAAGGATGCCGCCCAGATCGAGCGGGCGGTGCAATCTGCGGGTATCGCGCCTGACGCCGTGAAAGTGTCTACTGCAACGCACATAATGACTTTGAGAGCTCCCGAAGCGCGCTTGCCGGAAATTGAAAAAGCCGTCGAGACAACAGGGTATGGGTTTGACCGCATCGAGAGCGACGAAGATATTCAGCAAGGTACGGCCCATCAGGACCCTGGCTATCGCCGCGCGCTCTGGATCGTTGTGATCCTGAATGTTGGTTATGGCGTTCTTGAAATGATCGGCGGGTTCATTGCCGGGTCACAGGCCGTGAAGGCCGACGCGCTGGATTTTATTGGTGATGGCGCGATCACCTTCCTCGGCCTGCTGGCCATCGGTTGGAGTCTTCTCTGGCGGGCGCGGTCGGCCCTGATCCAGGGCATCTTCCTTGCCCTGCTTGGTCTTGGCGTCTTTGGGACAACCATCATGCGGGCATTCGAGCCGACAACCCCAGACGCCACGCTGATGGGGCTTCTGGGCCTGATTGCTCTTGTGATCAATGTCATCTCCGTGCTGCCGTTGCTGCAGTACCGGAAGGGGGACGCGAACATGCGTGCCGTCTGGCTGTTCTCGCGCAACGACGCCATTGGCAATGCGGCAGTCGTTGTCGCGGCCGGTCTGGTGGTTTGGCTGGGTAGCGCGTGGCCCGACCTCATTGTCGCCTTCGGCATCGCCGGGTTATTCCTGCATTCTTCCTGGTCGATCATCCGCGACGCGCGGGCCGATCTGAAGGCGGCGGCATGAACAACCGCGTTCTGGGTGGGCTCTGTGCGATTGCAGCTTTCGGTCTCGATCAGGGCACCAAGGCGCTTGCCCTGAACACCCCGGCGCTTGAACATGGGGTCGAGGTTCTGCCCTTTCTCAATCTCGTTCGTGTTCTGAACGATGGCGTCAGCTTCGGTATGCTCGGCGGGATCGTACCCTGGTGGGGTCTCATCGCGCTTGCTACCGCGATCATGGCAGGGCTGCTAATCTGGTTGTGGCGCGCGCTAGATAGGCTGACGGCTGCTGCTCTCGGTATGATCATCGGCGGCACAGTTCGGCGATACTGTCTTCGCCCTTCAGGCCGTCCAGCACGATCCTGATCTTTTCTTCAGCAGAATACTGTTTGCGTGTGGCACGGCGGATGTCCTTAACAACCTTCTCGCCGTGGCTTTTGCGTGTTCCGGGTTTCTGTCTCATCTCCACTCCTTGGTGGTTACGATGTGCCAGAAACCCTCTCTTATCAAATCACCCTAAACTGTCCCATCGGCGCTGACGTCAGACACTATCTGCGCATCGGATTGATGTATGTGGCCCTCATCGTACCTGTGCTTCTGATGGTCATGGCCTTCGCGGTCTACTTTGCGGTCACCTTGAGAAAAACGGTCGAAATCCCGCTGGACGCACCCAAGACCAATCTTGTGTCAGACCTCTTGTTTGTACTCGCGTCTGTCGCGGTTATCGCATCCATTCCGCTCAGCATCATTCTGGGCTTTGCGACACTAACAGAGGCGGCTGGAGTAGGGGTGTTTGGCGCGCTTTTGGTTGCTCTGGCGCGAAAGCGTCTGTCTTTCTCGTCGTTAAACTCTGTCACGGTGCAGACAAGCACGATGACGTCGATGGTCTTCTTCATCGTACTTGGCGCATCGGTGTTTTCGCTCAGTTTCCACCTCGTTGGTGGACCAAATGTGATCTTCGACTGGATATCCGCATTCGATCTCACCCAGTGGGAACTGTTGGCCATGCTCCTTGGCGTGATCATCATACTTGGGTTTGTTTTTGACTGGATCGAGGTGCTGCTGGTCTTTGTACCCGTACTGATGCCGATTATTTCAGAGCTCGACTTCGCAGATCACGTCGGCTCTGCCTACTTTGCACAAATCTGGATCGCTGGCCTGATAGCCTTGGCGTTGCAGACGTCTTTTCTGACGCCCCCTTTCGGTTATGCCCTGTTCTTTGCCAAGATGGCCGCACCGAAGGGTATCAATCTGTCTGATATCTATCGCGGAGCGGTACCCCTTGTTGCCATTGAGATTGCATTGATCGCGGCGCTGATCTCGTTTCCTCAGCTTATCACTTGGCTGCCCGAAATGGCCCTTGGGGATGCCGATGCGTCGCAATTGATACAGCGGTGAGTGATGTAGCCTGCAGCGGGGGAAAGCATTCCCTTGTGGGTTCTCTAGGTTTAACCGTTTTTTCGGATTGAGCTGAAGCGGCCACTGGCGCAGCCGCAGCGAAATGGTGCTTAGTCCCGCATCTTACCAGTTCGTACACGATGCAGCGAACGGCAGGTGTACGAATAAGGAGGGACTTCTGAGAATTTCATCGTACCAGCCATATGACACACCAATGTCGCCTATTTCACTTGGCCCAAG
>Ga0316204_10001612_pt1 | contig 58989 bp, 51 predicted proteins | sample 6monrhotite_MG_2_FD_205661 | JGI IMG/M metagenome (GOLD analysis project Ga0316204, IMG submission 205661) | Microbial mat bacterial communities from mineral coupon in-situ incubated in ocean water Damariscotta River, Maine, United States -... | ecosystem: Environmental > Aquatic > Marine >...
AAATCTGTAACAGCGCAACACCACCGATCTGAAAATTCGACAGCATCCGCAGCTCTTCCAGGGACTTTAGCGGGATATTCTGCACCTCATCAACCACAAGCAACACACGCTTACCAGCTCGCGCCTGTTTTACAAAAAAGGTTTCCAGCGACTTCAATAACGACGTCTTATCCAGCCCCTCATGACGAAGATCAAATGCAGAGGCCACCATCCGCAACATATCATCTGCTTCCAGTTGCGTTGTTACAATCTTAGCTGCAACCAGGTTATCTTCAGCAAGGTGGTCGAACATATTTTGAACCAATGTCGTCTTACCGGTACCTATATCGCCCATAATGACGATAAACCCTTCCCCCTGCGTGATTCCATAGCGTAAATAAGACATCGCACGCTTATGTCCTCGACTGTTATAGAAAAAACGCGCATCAGGGCTTAGCTGAAACGGCTTAGAGCGCAAGTTATAATATGATTCATACATCCTAGCTAGCAAGCCCGACTAAAGTAATAATAAAAAACTAACAACCTCATTTCATCCCCACGAATAACTCACCATTTTGCCCCCGCCACCGTTTTAGCACACCATCGATAAGATCATCCCCACTTTAAGCCGCCTGCTGAGCAAATTCAACCAACAGGAGATAGCCAAGCGAACTGTGAAGATGAACATGATTGCAGCGTGTCGCCACGGATAATCCACCACTTAGCGCTTCTAACTACAGAACCCCAATCCCCTGTTGTTTAGCAAAGTGACGCGAGCACTTATCTGTCTCACGAACATGGCCACTCACATATTTGTGATAGCTTCTCTTCTGAGCGCCCTTATCTACACCAAATTTCAGAACAGATAGAGATTAAGCACTTCATTTCTCAGACTACAGTTAAATCGCCATATGAAAGCACTTTGATTGGATTTACCAGGCTCAATGCAAGCAATGAAGAAATTCACCTGGTTCCAGCATACAACCAGTGTCGACCGTAGAATCGGGTAGACGGGTCCCTTCCAATCGCTCAAACACGCACACGAGCCGTGCTAAACGTAATGAGGTATCGACAAATTTAACCTAACACATCAACATATTAAACTTCAGGCGTGGCAGCTGTCGCACAAACAGGAAAACGAGAATCCCCATAATTCTAGCTACGTAACGCCATCATAACTCAGATATGTAACGCTCGATTATCTACTTTACCGAAGACTCGAAGGCATAGACTCTATTATGGGAACCAGCAATACTCCGACTCGCGGAATACCCCAAGTTTGTCAGAAACTCATCAACCTCGCCACTGCCATCTTCGACAATTAACACAGGATGATCTTTTTCCAACATCACTGTCATTCCCTTCAGTACCTGAAAGTCGTGACCTTCCGCGTCTATTTTGACCAGAGAAACACGCTCAGGTAGATTCAGAGAATCAATCGAGATACACATCACCTTGAATTCACCACTACCTTCAGTTAACGAAGCCATATAGTAGTTATTCAGACCAGTATCAAACTTGGGAATATCAACACTGAACTCTTTTGTCGCTTCAGATGCCCCAACATTCATTAATGTAACATTGTCATACTTGAGTCGACGTACATTGGCAGACAACAACTCATGGGTCGCGGTAACAGGCTCAAACGCTATAACACGCCCCTCGTTTCCAACCAAGTCAGAAAGCCTGAATGTGTAGTGCCCAACATTAGCGCCAACGTCGAGCACCCAGTCCCCAGGAGAGACCCATTCAGAAAGGCGGTCAAATTCAAGCTCGTCCGTGACAAATCGACCTCTTTTAATCTGCAGAGCAAACCAGACTCTTTTCATTTCCTGCTGAAATGAAAAGGGTAATTTACTGGCTATTGTTTTTGCGAATTCCCTCATTTCACTACCCACCTTCTCAATAATCGCCCTACGTCCCGACTGCCTGAACTACCGTAATAACAAGAAATCGAAGTCTACAGGAGAATATATTAGGTGTGAAGGCAATACTATTTAAAGGCTCTATAAAGCCTATTTTTAGCATCTTTCTCTAATTTCCTACGATGCTTATTGAAACTTGAGCTCACTACGAATATAAAGTGTCAACGCATCGTATCCTGCAGATGTCAGATGACTTGCATCCTCATCAGCAAACTCCTTCTTCCTGAATCCGTCACCATTTGACAACGTTCTCTCAAATTCCAGAACCTTTATGCTCCGCTTTGCTGCAAATTGGCGCAACCATTCATTAGTCTCACGAACATGCATATTGATATAGTCTTGATAGCTAGTCTTCCCCATCGCTTTTGCGGCCATCGCGTATAACTTCTCCTTCCAGTCTCGCTCAGGCTCGCTCATTGTCACCTCGGTAGCCAAAATCACTTCTACTCCAGACGCCCTGGCTAGAGAAACCATCTTCTCGAAATTCTCGCGCGCGCTCCTCAGGGTCTCTCCAATCTTTTCCCGGTCGGCGCGAAAAATATCATTAATAAACCCCCAGATCAGCACAGCATCAGGCGCATCTTTTGAAAACAGTCCGCTCATGCGTGCTAACATCTCATGCGATTGATTACCACCCACCCCTCTATTGACAACCTCTTTTCCAGCAACCTCTATTATTGGCCAGTCCTCTACATATGATGCGCCCAGAAACATTATAGTGCCACCACTACTAGCAGTAGTATTTTGATTATTCTCCAAAGCAGCTACCCCCTTCACCCCCCATGTACATACGCCACTAAGCACCAACAGTAAAACAGCACACCTTTTCATCATCACACTCCTGAATATCTTGCTAAACGATCTTGACAATGCATATTATAAAACTTTATAGACTTCCCTTAACGATCGGTAAATTAGTATATACAACCATCAATATTTAGATGTTATTAATTTCACTCTGACACTCTAATAAAGAGCAGCATGCAATAAAAACTACTATCCACCTAAAAGTAAAATTATGCCATAAAGAACAATGGGATACTCACATGATTCAATCAAAGAACGATTACATTCATTACCTCAGAGCCGATGGAATTGAAGCATATCCGAGCTGGAAGGGGCTATTTCTTTACATACTACCCAACCGGGACATTGATAAATTTAAAATATTACTCAGAACCGCAGAATATCACCATAACTGTCTTAACAACGGACTCATCGGCAAACTGTTAACCGCCTATTATAAATTTCGACTATATAGTTACGGGAAGAAACTCGGGTTCTCCATTCCGATCAATGTCTTTGGCCCCGGTCTCAGCCTCCCTCACCACGGCACAATCGTGGTTAGTCGCCATGCTAAAATTGGTGCTAACTGTCGCATCCATATCTGTGTCAATATTGGTGCTTCCGGGGGTGAAAAAGAGGCCCCACAAATCGGCAACAATGTCTATATAGCGCCGGGCGCTAAAATCTTCGGACAAATTGTCCTGGCTGATAATATTGCCGTAGGTGCCAATGCGGTCGTGAATAAATCATTTCGGGAAGAAAACATCACAATTGGAGGCATCCCCGCAAAAAAAATCGCCGATGGTGGCAGCAAAAAAGCTGGCTGGTCTGGCAACCATCGCGGACAAATACCAATCGAATAACAAATATCACATAAAGCATAAGAATAACTCCAAAACAAAGGAAATCATTCATTCCCCTCTTCCATTCTTGCATGAGGCTCCTGTAGAATTCCACGCAAAATATATTGAGTGGTACCTATGTCACTGTATTACACATGCTCTCATCAGACAGTTTCAAAGTATCTTTACCCCTCAATTCACTGCACTATTTTATTATTACGGACTGAAAATGGGCCTCATGGAGATAAAAAATATCTTACGCAGATTTGCGTGTTTTACATTTATTCTCTTAACCATTACTGCCTGTGGAAGCGACTCATCCCCTCCGACACATGACTCGCCCACCCACCCACCCGCAAATAGTGGGGCTACCACACCACCATACTCCACGGCAGCAGAACCAGCACCAGCACCAGCACCAGCACCAGCACCAGCACCAGCACCAGCACCAGCACCAGCACCAGAACCAGAACCAGAACCAGAACCCAGCCATGGTAACATCACCTTAACATGGACAATGCCCACAACTAAGGCCGATGGAAGTGCGTTACTTTCTGGTGAAATTGCAGGGACACGTATATTCTTTGGGACAACCACTGATAGCCTAAATTTAATCAGAGACATTAGCTACGCCTCTCAAAGCCCCACGGAATACACTATCGAAGGACTGCAAACAGGGGTTACCTACTATTTCACAGCCTGCATCTATGACATATATGGCAATGAAAGCTCCCCATCAAATATCGTGGGCAAACGTATATAATTCCATACACACAAGATAAGACACGGTAAAATAATGTAATTATGAACAGCTCAAAGACACTGTTGTATCTGGCTCTATTCTCAATAGTTACGGCGCCAGCCACAGCCGGACGTCATCTTAAAACCCTCCCTTTTAGCGAGAATTTCGACCATGATAATTACAATGACATAGTCTGGGTCGATAACGGTGCCACCCATACCTGGGTCTCAGACAAGGGGTGGAAGTCAAGCGGGGCTGCAAAGCTTACTCCACCACTGCGTGAAGGGCGTGCAGCACTTGGCCAGTTTACAGGCCTACGTGAACTCCATGGAAATATCACCCAGCTCAATCTCCGTTTTCTTATCTATTACGGCAGTGAATATCAGGAACACTCGCAGCTCTACAACAAGCTCGTCATCATGAATCGGATCATGCCGGATGGATCTCAGGGCGTGAGGCCAATGTTGATATCTCGCGGCGTTGGCTACCCCTCCCCCTATGAAACACCTCCGAGCGATGAATGGCGAACATACGGCGCCTGTGACGGCACTGTATGTAGCTATGAGGGAGGAGGGTACAGGCCGGACGGACGATCAGACCGACTAAGAATCGGCGACACCCCACATTACCGCGAACAAGAATGGATTAGTGTTGAGTTTGAAGCAAACACTGCCACAGGTGAGATCAACTTATATGTTCACACTCAGGACGGCTTGATCCGCGGAAAAATCGCCCACACCATCATGCAGGACCAAACTGGGCCGGGGGGCTGGTTCACCCATATAGACCTGATCGGCGGCTATCACAACGGAAATAGAAAAGGGGGACACCCTAACAGCGCCCATCCCGACTTTTATTACATGATCGATGAGCTAAAGATTGATACAAAATATATCGGCCCCCCAAAAGGTTTTGCAGAAAACTCGCAAACAGTAAAACAAAATTAACTGCGCCAGCGGAAAACCTTAAGCTATGTTTTCTGTAAAAGCCATTTACACAGAAACACTCCTGCACACCACTGCGAATGCAATATAAATCCTTTAATTAAGATGCTACTTTTTACTTTCAACAACTAAGGCCTTTCATCACCGTTTTATTGACCAAACACACAAGAATTTCTCTCAAACTTAGACAGCTATCACAAAGATTCTCACCTGATTTGACGATACTTTTATTACATGCGAAACAAGTTAGAGAGTAAACTTATGTTCATTAACAAACATCTAAAATCTGCATTGCTTGTATCTCTTAGCATTCTAATCACCGCCTGTGGCGGTGGGGGTGGCGAAACACCAGATACCAGCAACACAACAACCTCAACGAAAACGACGACATCGACATCGACACCGCCGCCCACCTCTACTACAACGAGCACAACATTAACGTGGACAATGCCAACTACAAAAGTAGACAGCGGATCACTAGCACCAGGCGAAATTGGGGGCACACGTATTTACAGTGGGACCACTGCTGATAGCCTATCTTTGATCCACGATGTCAGCTATACCAATCCAACACCAACCCAATACACTGTTGAAAGCCTGTCGACCGACACAACTTACTATTTTGCCATCAGAGTCTACGACATATATGGCGGCGAAAGCACCTACTCAAACACCGTTGTAAGAAACCTTTGAGTGAGATATCAGATGAATATTTATATAACACACGCAAGTAACGCTGAGCAGCATACAATGAAACAATCAAACTCCATACACACCAAGTTATTTCTATTGGCAATATCCATCACCATAATAGCATGGGCTCTACCTGCTAACGCTGGTAGAGATATTACCTCATTCCCTTTTACTGAAAACTTTGACAGCAATAACTATTCCGACATCGTCTGGGTCGAAGATGGCGCTACTCATACCTGGGAAAGCACTGGCGGATGGCAATCAGGCGGGGCTGCCAAGTTCACCCCACCACTCGTTGAAGGGCGCGCTGCTCTCGGCCAGTTTACAAGGATCAGAGAGCACCTTGGCGATATCACCCAACTCAACGTCCGTTTTCTTGTCTATTACGGCAGTGAATATGTCGAGCACACTCATCGATACAACAAGCTGATCATTATGAATCGGGTCATGCCGGATAACTCTCCCGGGGTAAGACCTATGCTGATCTCAAGGGGCTACGGTACCGAGGAAGGCAGCACATCCCCTGCTACTGACCTGTGGCGCACCCTTGCTTCATGTGATGGGACCGTCTGTAATTACGAAGGTGGTGATTACTCGCCCGACGGCACTGACAGGCTTCGCATTGGTGATGCACCAAATTTCCGTGAAGAACAGTGGATTAGTGTTGAATTAGAGGCAAACACTTCAACCGGTATTATCAGAACCTATGTCTACACTCAGGATGGACAGATCGGAGGACTCATCGCGACTCAGCTGATGGGGGCCGACGCCCGGAGTAGTGGCCCGGGTGGTGTGTGGAGCCATGTCGATCTGATTGGTGGATACTTTAACGGCCACAGAGCAGGACCAGCAAGCGGCGGGCCTATCGTTGGTCACCCTGAATCTTACTTCAAGATTGATGAACTAGAAATCAATAGCTCCTATATTGGACCGCCGGCTGGGTTCCTATCCAACCCTCCACCGTCACCTCCAGTACTAAATTAATCCATCTCTATTAAGGGTAAAGGGAATGTACACCAATAAATTCACAAAATACGTAGCACCCTGCTTGCTGCTGGCAGTCTACCTTCCCTCTGCACTTGCAGTTTCTGGGCTACCCTGGCATTCAACCTTTGATGCCGGCAATACCAGCGAATGGAATGGCTGGCATTCCGGCACGGTTGAAATCAGCAATGAGCAGTCATATGGCAGCGGCGGCTATGCGGCAAAAACAAATATTGTTGGCGGGACCGTCAACAACCACTATTTAGAACATTATTTTGGCGACCATGTTCACACTGGACTGGACAAGGTTGAAGAGGTCTATCTGCGCTTCTATTCGATGTTTGAAGACAACTACACCTGGCCAAGATCGCATAAGCTGGCTATTTTCAACATCACAGATGGCGTAAGTAGCCAGCGCCGATATCAGGTATACATCCATATCGGATCTGATGGACGTTATTATGTCGAGCACTCATACATTGATACTTGGAGTTTTTTCGGCCTGGACCAAAACGTCGGCACCACCCCCGCTGCGGTCGAGTTCAACCGCTGGGATAAGGTGAAACTCTACGTCAAACTCAACACCCCAGGCAGTTCAAACGGCATAATCAGATTATGGGTAAACGACGAACTCAAGATGGAACATGACACCCTGAATCTCAGAGAGAGCACCGCCTACGGGATTAATAAAGCAATTCTCTCCAGCTATACAACTTACACGAATGGTGGCAATACCACCCAGTGGCATGACAACTGGCACATCTCAGAAACTGATCCCGACACGACAGCACCATCCCCCCCTGTACTGCAGATCATTAATTAAACTACAACACTCGAAAATACCAATACACACCAATGAATTTCTTTAGATATAACACGGAGAGCAAGACAAGCGAGAGAGCCTGTATACTAGGTATAAAAACTAAAAATCAAAGCTAATATTTAGTAAACTATATCAGCTACTTACTGATTGTTATCAGCCACCAAATTACCCACTCATATAAAATCAACAAAGAATCGCCAATAATATTTCTTCTCATTGGATACTCCTCAGCCTCAACATAGCCAGATCTACCAACTCTGGTTCTTTTAACAATAATAGCTATCACAATTACCACTCAGCTCATACCACTAGCCCTTGACCTCACACCTAATGTAAGTCCAAACTCTGTCTATATCCATGGAGAAGATAACCACGATGAGTGAAATACAAAAACATAAAGATCTTGTGTACGATGTCGGCCTGCATAAAGGCGAAGATACTGACTACTATGTTAAAAAGGGGTTTAGAGTAATTGCTTTCGAAGCAGATCCAGATTTAGCAGAACAATGCAGGACCAGGTTCCAAAAGGAAATAGAAAATGGAAAATTAACAATTGTTGAAGGAGCTATCGTAGATTCATCTCTGGAAAAAGCTCAAGACAAAGTGGTTAAGTTTTATAAAAACAGAGATAATAGCGTATGGGGTACTGTTGCTCATGATTGGGCACATCGAAACGAAGATCTTGGCACGTCAAATGAGATAATCGAGGTACCTGCTGTTAGTTTCCCGGATTGCCTAAAGAAATACGGAATTCCCCATTACCTGAAGATAGATATTGAAGGAATGGATGCGGTATGCCTAGAGGCATTGACGCAGTTTGAGGAAAAACCTGACTACCTCTCAATTGAGTCTGAAAAAGTCTCTTTTAGCAAATTAACTGAAGAAATTGACTTGTTAACAGAGCTTGGTTACAACAAATTTCAAGCTATTCAACAGGTAGGAGTCTCACATCAGAAAGAACCCAACCCTTCTAAAGAGGGTGTTTATGTGGGTTATAAGTTTCATGAAGGATCCAGCGGGCTCTTCGGAAAAGATCTTGCTAGCAAATGGAAAGATAGCAAGCAGATACTCGATCAATATAAATATATATTCCTGCAATATCGCTTGTTTGGGGATTATGGAATATTGACAAGGACTCGCATAGGAAAAATATTCACAAATACCTTACGAAAGGTTTTACGTAAACCCCTACCTGGGTGGCGCGATACACATGCCAAACACTCTTCTGCTGACACCTAAATAATATACTTAAAAATGATTGAGGCACTGAATCAGGGTTAGGCTAAAGTTGATGTAGGTGTCGATCACGTAGGCATGAAAGGCTTGGGTGAAGCTGACTTTGGTTTTGGTCGGCTTCCTGAACTGACGATGCAAAACCTCAACGGCGCTGCTGCATCGTAGAGCGCTCATGGCTGCAGCAAGCTGAGCCGCCATTATCACCTCCACAGCCACTGAGGATCAAACCGCCAGGATAAGATACGCCGTTAGCCAGGTGGTTTTTAAGCGCGCCTTAGAATTAGGGTTAGAACATTAAAGATTATTAATGCTCCCTTATAATCACAGTGATGTAACCTGCCTAACAACTTGACTCAAATGCTCGGTTTGCTTCTCAATTGAATACCCTGACACGATCCTCTTCCTAGCCTGAGCACTCATTGATTTTCTTAGTGCTTCATCCTCTGAAAGCTTCACAAAGAACTGAGAAAGGGCCTTAAAATCTCGTGGCACAAATGTATACCCAGTCACTCCCTCTTCGACTGTTTCAACCAGTCCCTGCAATCTTGAAACAACCAACGGCAAACCACAGGCCGCCATTTCTACCGCACTTCTTGGAAAAGAGTCCCAACCCGTCGATGCAATCGTCCCAATGGCGCAGGACTGCATAATCTCAGGAAGATCATTACGGTAGCCACCGAAGGTAATATAGTCTTCGGCTTCGGTTCCCCGATACAGCGAAGAGAACGCCTCTTCTTCGCCATCCTTATTCCCGAAAAACAGAAAGTGCAGATCTTTAACCCCATGTTCGCATACCACGTCCACACCGGCCTTCACTATGACATCCACCCCTTTACGCTCCTGCATATGCCCAGAATAGAATGCAATCTTACGCTCTCTAGGAATATCAAACAGGTCATGCGCGTAATAACTAACATCATCCGCAGGCGAGTAGCGTTCAATATCGACTCCCAGCGGAACAACGCTGGTATTCGAGAACCTCACCCCCCGGCCATTCACCGCAGTCTGTCTCATCGCTTCAGATTCAAATATAAAGTGATCCGGTTTATTCGGTGTCAGCGCAACCTCTACCTTTTTCAGCAACAACTTTGGCAGCTTGTTAATACTACTCATCGGCGCACCGTAATAGGAGATGATATGCCTGACGCCTGACGATCTCAGCATGCTGTAAGCCTTAACCTTAATGGGAAGATCAAAACCAAAGACCGCATCAATCTTATGTGTTTTGATATAGTCACTTATAGAGTCAAGATCAGCGGCCGGGTTTTTGTAATCAAAAACAATAATATTCTCAAAGCCCTCGGGTAGTATCCTCGGCCGACCTTTATCATGATTGGTATAGGAAAAATGAATCCGACTCTGATCACCTGAAACCAGGTTCAGCGCCATCTGAAAAAACGTATGCTCTAACGGCTCGATGGCATAACCAATATTGGTGCCATAGTGCATAACAACAAGAATACTATTCATACTTAATACAAGCCCCTCATATTTCGTCATCTGAACGGTCGTAACCGACTGCGTCACCCGTCACGATCACCGAAGACGAATAGATACGCCTCACTAACGAGTGCAAGTATACCCGCCCCCCTAACTATAGTGCAAAAGACAACAATAACATAACCATAGCGCCTGACCTCAAATCAGATACGCGCCCTGAGCAACAGAAGGGGTACAGGCAAACGTGAAAAAAAAGAGGCAACACCCACCACAAAAAAGATAGGCGCCCCGCCCCATATGCAACAGAGGTTATATGAGTTCCATTTCAGAAACAGCCAGACAAAAAAAGTGGCGCTGGAAGCGCCACTTAAATAAACACAGCTTATATTAAGCCCGAGCAAATTTAGCTATGTCTTCTCGCTCTTGATGCCGCAATGCCCAGCAACCCCATAGCAAAAAGAAGCGCTGTCATCGGTGCAGACACAGAAACATCGTCGCGCAAGCCGAAGCTATCATACTCAACGACATAACCGACCATGAAGGCGTTAAAATCCGTGTCATCCCACTCACCAACAACATTGGCGTCCCAGTAGTGAAGCCAGTTCTGCCCCATATCGTACGAACTGTTATTATTCGGTTCGCCAACATGCCAGCTTTCGTAGTTCCACGCTTCAGTGGTAACCCATGACCAGTCTCCGTACGGCTCAACAGCCGCGTCAGTCTGATAACCACCCAACCAGTAATATTCATAATCTTGAGCTACCGCACCTGTTAGTAACTGCCATACGAAGTCGTTCTCTTCAGCTGAAGTCAGAGTTACCAGATGCCCGCTGAGGCCATTGTGCTCTCTGGTCTGGGCGTCTCTATTCGCCTCATCCCAGTTGATTGTATCCTTAAAGTCAACAACCTCGTAGTAGTGCCCATTTACACCCCACTGAACTGGAACAGCACTTGCCACGCCCGCCCAGCCAAAAAAAGTCAGTAGCCCGGCCACAATTACCAACAGGTTCTTTTTACCCATACCAAACCCCACAAAAATTATAATTTAAGTAACAATTCCAACAAACAATGCAACACTTAGCAGAGTCTCCTGCGATTATCATGCCAAAAAACTATTAACATATATTTCAAGTAGTTAAATATCTCCAGCACAACCCGAAAACAAAAAACTGTAAAATAATCAAACAGGGTTTCAGTTCAAGACGACAACACCCCATTTAATGCACAATTAATACACCTTAACACAAAAAGCCAACATATGCAGTACCCACACATGGAAGAGCTGGTAGCAATACAAGCCAATAACAGCAGCAAAGCTGCCCGAAACTACAGCTCAAATAATTCAATGGGAAGAAACTAAACACGCCCCTTTCCGACCAACACTACAATCAATGATTCTCACAATTATCAAAAGCCTACCAATCTATTCTTACTGACACTTGACGGACGACCAAACAATGTTAGCATCAGCTTATTATTTGCAAGCAGTGACAAAGCAATTTCAAAGATGACAATCAATAATAAAATTAAAGTCCTCCAGATTATTCACAGCATGCATATCGGAGGGGCCGAAAAAGTCGTTGCTGACATCGCTCAGAACATCAATAGTGAGGTATTCGAAGTTGAAGTCTGCTGCATTAAAGAAGAAGGTGTGCTTGCAGATGAGATAAAAAAGAGCGGGGGTGTTGTTAGAGCACTGCCATATGAAAAAAAGAATTTCTCGAATATCGTACGCGGACTCAGTCAAGTCATCGAGGAGTCTCAGCCTGACATCATACATACTCATGGCGATGTCGCATTAATCGATATAGGGCCGTTGCTTATTTTCAAGAAACTCCCCAAGGTTATACATACATATCATTTTGGGAACTATCCGCATATTAAAAAAAGATACTTACTAGCATCAGTATTGTTTTCCCAATTCCCTGATAAATTAATCTCAGTTTCTGATCATCAACAAAAAAATGTCATTAAGTACCTACGTGCGCCTCGCAACAAAATATCGACCATCGTAAATGGCGTAAATAGCAACCCCTATATACATGAAGAATTGTCTATCAATGAGATAACACGAGAGGGTTTTGCTAATGACAGCGATCTTATCGTCGGATCTGTTGCGGTACTTACCAAGCAAAAAGGAATCCCATTTCTACTCGAGGCTATCCTGCAAATAAGCAAGGAAAGAACTAATATTAAATTCATAATCGCTGGAGGGGGGCCGTTAGAAGATGAATTACGAGCTCAAGCTGTTGAGCTTGGCATCTCTGAAATAGTCCATTTCACCGGCTGGCGCAGTGATGCGCTCAAATTCATGAATGTATTTGACATATTCATAATGCCATCCTTATGGGAAGCCCTGCCAATTGTACTACTTGAGGCTCTAGCATCCCGCAAAACAATAATTACCACAGATGTAGGTGATAACAGCAAAATTATTGAGCATATGACTAACGGGGTTTTAATCCCGCCCAAAGACCCACAGGCAATTACTGATGCCATACTGAAACTGGCTGATGACCCATCCTTAAGGGAGGCGATGAGAAAACACGCCTATGATAGCTACATTAACAATTATACTTCAAAGAAAATGATTGAAGCGTATGAGGGTGAGTACAGAAAACTAATGGATCAACAATGACAGAAAAGTCTGATTACACTTGCGGCCTGAATCTTTTTTTTAGCAGGAATAGATAATGTTGGAATCATCTTTCAAAAAACACTAAAAACCCACCTGTTTTTCCAGCAAGGTTCTCCTCATCCATCATCAGGTCATCAATGGAGAGATCCTGAACACCTGCACGGTTCGCTATCAAGCGTATAAAGAACCCTGAGTCCTTCAATTGTTTTAGAAATTCAAGCGATTTCTCTCTTTTCATAATATGCGGATGATACTCAATAAAAAGAATGAGAGGCTTTTCTTCAGCCAGCGTATTCTTTAAACCATGTAAAATCTGATATTCAAAACCTTCCACGTCCATGCGAATTAAGGATGGATATGCTTTACCTTTTAAAAAGGTATCAAGCGTAAACATATCGACTTCGATAGTCTTTCCTGTACCGGAAATATCATTCATCGAGTGCCAATTCGAGAGTGGAGATATATACATAGTCGACTTGCCATCATAATCTCCGATTGCGTGATGGTACAAATCAATTGACTGATATCTGTTAATACTTACATTCTTTTCCAGCAATTTAAAATTTCTTGGGACGGGTTCAATGGCATAGACTGCTCCCTCATCTCCAACAAGCTTCGCTTCCATCAATGCGTAATAGCCTATATTTGCACCAACATCCACAACGACATCTCCATTCTTTAAGATGTCGTGCATCATATGGGTAGCAATATCCTCTCTGATATCATTAAAAGTAAGGTCCTTTGAAATGCCACAATCAGCTAGGTCCAGTAGCATCTGGCTCCCTTGAATTTCCCTAAACAGGTATCCATCCTTTGAGCGAACCCTAAGCAACCAATATTGAAAATCCAGGCACTTGGATTTCATTTTTTTATTCATCAAGCGAATGATCTTACCAAGCAGAACTAGAAGCCCATACTCTCTTAGCTTTTCAAAACCTAAAGACATAAAACCTCGAATGGCCATCTACTCAAGCTCTCTTCTATAACCCACTAAATTGAATAAACCAACTAAAAAACAGCTCGAGCATCTAATGCCGTCTATACATTAAATTCGACACTGAATAATCAGGAGTTGATTTGAAATCATTAAAACAATTCCGCCCAATATCCCAGCAAATAATTGCCTTGATATCAATTCTACCCCTGATCGGATAGCCCCCCTGAATCCACCATTCTTTTAAATTGCGGGCATGCTTGATACAACGAATCAAAATCACCTGATGCGATAATACGGCCTGCTTCAAGATAATGCACCATATCACAAGCGCGTATTGATGTGAGGCGGTGAGCAATCATTATAATTGTCTTATCCCCACTTAAGTTTTCAATGGCATCCATTACAGCATTTTCAGACACATTATCAAGAGCGCTTGTTGCCTCATCGAATATCAACACTGGGGGATTCTTGTATAACGCCCGGGCGATACCTATTCGTTGTCTTTGACCACCGGATAGCCGCACACCTTTTTCACCAATTAACGTGTTCACTCCATCGGGCTGATCAGATATAAATTCGCCAAGCTGTGCGGCAATCACCGCTCGATTCACTGCGTCATAATCTATTTCGTCATAGCCAAAGGCAATATTACTTGCAATAGACCCCTCCGACAGGAAAATATGTTGAGAAACGTATCCAATGGACTTTTGCCAATTGACAACATTTTCATCACCAACCTCTTTGTCATCGATTTGGATACATCCCTCGTCGGGATAAAGCAAGCCTAGCATGACATCAACCAGAGTCGTTTTTCCGGAACCACTACTTCCAACCAGTGCAATCGATTTTTTCGCAGGAATCTCAAGACATATACCATCAAGCGCCTTCGCATCCGACCCCGGGTATGAATAATTAACGTTTTTTAATGAAATCTCTGACAACGGACTCAGTAGCTCATGGTTATGATCCATTGAGGGTAATATTTTGGCTTCCCGTGTTTCCTGAAGATTGACGATATCGTCGTATAATGTATCCATAACTGGCGTATTAAACTTCAGCTTAGAAAGATTCCTATAAATCCCCTGCAAGGCTGGGAGCAAACGAAATCCAGCAAGAGCATAAAGAGCAACTACAGGTATCGCACTTTCCATGCTCCCGTAAGCAGAAATCAAATAAATAAGCAGTAATATCACACCACCAAACACTAAGCCTTGAAGTGCGAATGAAGGCAACTCTGAAATAATACCGTTAGTAATACTGTGACGCGCCAGAACAGAAGAAGGCTCAGTAAATCTATCTGCAAATTTCTTCTCTAAATTAGAAGACTTAACATCTTTAATCCCGCCAAAGACTTCGTTCAATACGCGATATCTACCGTGATTGGCACGAACACGCTCTTCACCAATTCTGACAAGAAAATGCCGCGTGGCGAAAAAAACCAAGCAATACATACCACCAAGCAAGACAATCGAGCCTAAAGCTAAAACTGGATCTACTACCAGCAATAACAGCACCAAGCACACCGTTACTAAGACATTCGTAACAATCAATAATGCCGGATAATACACACCAAGAAAAACATTGCTCACCTCAGATAAAACCCGCGTTCCCAAGTCAGCACTGTGACGATTCAAAAACCAGGCATATGGCTGTCTTACGTAAGTATCAATCATACGGCAGGCCATATTATGAATTCCTAAGTGAGTAAACCGTAATTGTGCCCACAAGGTTAGCGATCTAAAAACTACTGAACTGATCAAAAGAACAAATGTACCTACACCTAAAAAGACAAGAAACTGTTCTCGGCTAGAAAACCCAAAATACTCATACAGCCATTTTAAATATTCATTTGTTTCGATAATTTCTGGATTGTAGAGCACAGAAATAAAGGGCATGATTGAAGCAATACCCAATGTATCCAAAACAGCCATGACAACGGTGAGGAAGAAAAGAACAACGATTTCTCGACGCTGTTTTGCGTCAAGCATTGCTTTGAGCCTTTTAAAAAGGGTGATCATATTTTATCCAAGCAACCATATATAGTTTTCATATTAAAGCAATTACACCAACAGCACACGACTGCAATATGCCCTTCTACCTGAACCTCCTTATACGAAGGGTGAGGAAGCATCTCTTTCTCCATTATTAATTACCTCTAGAAAGAGAAAATGAATGTTATAAATACCTTCATTACATACTATATCGACTGAAAATATCATAGCCATAGTGACTCTTAGTTTCTCCCGGCGCATGGTCATTGTACAGAAAACGAATGGATCAGCAATGACAGAAAAGCCTGATTACACTTGCCGCCTGGGCCTTTTATCAGGAATGGATAACTTGGGATATTGCTCCACACTGTGATAGCGCATTCCCGCTATAAGACCAACCATGATATATATATGCGGGTAGTTTACCCCTGTTAAAAAGGTGCCCGGGACGGCAAAACCTATAACCATCATCATAAGGAACTTCATCGGCAATATATATTCATTATCATTACCATAAGTAGCCGATATACGCTTTATATGCTTACTCAACTCACTAAACGCCTTAAATATCACCATTAACAGACATATCAGACCAATATAGCCATACTCAGCTAGCACTTTAAAGTAGATACTATGAGTAGAAATCCACCGCACCGGGTCATCCGGCTTTCTATAAGAACGCCCATAGGCGGAATTGAAGCTTCCGGGACCAACCCCGAGAAAATTATCATTCGCCATTTCGATCGCTGTTCCCCACGCGGCTATTCGCCCCATTGCGGAGGTATCCTCTTCATAAGTCGCCACTGTACCCAGCCTGTCTATATAAGCAGCCGGTAGAAAAAAGATACCGATAACCACCGGCACCAGCAAGGCGGCCCTGATCTTTGGGAATTCAGGAAGTATTTTGAAAAACATAAAGCCGCCTGAAAGCGCCAGCCCTATCGCCGCGCCACGAGACTGAGTCCCCAGTATCCCGACAATAATAAGCATCGTCGCCACGCCAAAAATGATTGTCTTCAGCTTCCCTTTTGAAGTGACGAGCAGATACACTGCAAGCGGCAATGTCACCAGCAGTGACCACGCAAAATCATTACCATCACCGATAAAATACCCAGCCTTATACGAGCCCTCTCGAGCCTGGAAAAATTTATGAGAATTGATCACGATAAGAAAGCAGTGAATGGCAACAATATAGGCACTATAGATACGGAAGCGTTGTACACTGTTAATCACTGCAAAAGTGATCACTGCCAGCACCAGGTAACCAACCTGCTGCTTAATGACATCAATAGCATACAGTTTAATCAATCCATGAAGGACACCAAGAAATGACAGAAATAGCATAAACAACAGCAATTTCATCTCTGGGCTTTTCAAAGACTTTAGCGCGCTCTCCTTTAATGATAGATAGAGCACCAATAAAAAACAGGAACCTAAAACGATGGGGATTCCCCTAAGAAAAGGAAGATAGTTCCCGGTCACGCCCAGATACTCCATGGCAATAACCATCATAAACAGTCCAAAAGCAGCGGTACTCATAAAATATCAGACTCGCCCTGACAAAATCTTCCGGTAATAGTCCTGCACCTTATTTAAGCGCGCATTGAACGTGTAATGTTTGCAAACCATATCCTTTCCATTCCGTGCATACAGGGCTGCCTTTTCCTTATCCTTTATTAACTCCACCACCCCATCTACTATTCCAGAGATATCCCCCGGTTTCACCAGAAGCCCAGTCTCCTTAGGGTGCACAATGGAAGCGACCCCACCAACATCTGTTGCTAGCACTGGCACATCCATACAGAGCGCCTCAAGTAACACATTTGGGAAGCCCTCAGTATGAGAGGTCAATGCAAAAACATCGATCTCCTTATAAACCGAAACGACATCTGTAAGATGCCCGGTGAAGTGGATATTCTTTTCAAGGCCAAGCCTCGATACATAAGCAACCAGATCATCCTTAGATGGCCCATCACCAACTAATACACAATGCGCTTCAGGACATTCTTCAACAATCCTCGACATGGCAGTAATAAAATCTTTCTGCCCTTTCTCAGGACTTAAGCGACCAACATATCCAACAATGACAGCACTATCGTCTATCGAAAACTGCTGCCTCAAACCTGCAGAACCAGCCTTTTCGGGATCGTAATTTTCCATTACTATGCCATTATAGATAAGCTCAATCCGCTCCTCAGGAACCTTCATCCCTAGCAGAATCTCTTTTATTGAAGGTGATACGGCTATAACTCCATCTGCATATCTAAGCGCCCTTGCCTGAAGAGCAACATAGACTTTGCTTTTGAGATTGTTCGTAATCCAGCCATGTGCCGTACTGATAACAGGAAGGCCACTCATCTTTGCAGCGATAACGCCAAATATGTCGGCTTTATAGCCATGAGTCAGAACCAGATCAATCTCCATTTTTTTAATCACTGAAATAGTTTCTGATATAACTCGCGGATCAAGCTGGTGCGATGACCTGATGGGCACAACCTCAACTTCACGGTTCTCCGCCGCCTGACAATATGCATTTTCAGTTTCATTCTTTAACAGAAAAATACCTAAATATGCCTGATACTGAGATTTATCATAGCGTGCAATAGACTCCAGAATAGTCTTTCCAGGCCCGCAAATTTTAGCCGTATCTATTAAATGCAGAACTTTAATCATAATAAAAAATCACTTGGTTTCGTTTACTAGGCAAAACAAAGCTTATTCACCGAATTATTGTTCGCTCTGAAATAGAACATTCACTCTTCGATATGAGGCCCGCATTAATAATGCCGTCTCAGCCAACCTTCCATACAACTAAGCATTTCCGATTTCCACTCTGGCAATGAAAGGATATGGTTAGCATCCTCAATTTTATGAAACTCAAGATGTTTCTCATTATAGTCCTGCAACTCCTCAGCATAACGACTCATAAATTGCTCCTCAAACTCCCACAGAAGACGATCCGCGCCACCAAACACCAGCAGCATTTTCCTTGATGACTTTACAAAGCTCATAAATCCTTCGGTAAAAAGATGGTTATAGTTGCCCCGCAACTCTCCTTCAGAGGACGCTTTGTTGCTATCACCTTTATTTGCAGCTTTCAGCGACTTAAACATCACCTTAAAATCGCTCTGAAAGGTTAGCAGCCTTATCCATGACTTAGGATCGAGCAGCTTTTTGACATATCCTTTGCGCAACCTATCAAGATATCCGGTAGAGAGGGTTTCCATTCTGTCCATATTGGTTGAGTCCAGCGTCACAGGGATTCCGATACCTAACAGCGAGTCGATCCGCTTGTCCTGCATACCACAAAGCAGGCCAGTAATTGCACCACCACACAAGCCGCCTACAATAAATCTATCCAGGTTACACGCGCCCTGCATCCAGTCCATCGCTGAGACGGTATCATCAACGTACATACCAGTCTGGATTCGCCCATACAGATCGGCCAGCAGATCATCCTCAACCTCCCCCTCGGAATCGCCCAAGCCATAAAAGTCGAACCTCAGTACACAGAAGCCGAGTTCGATGAGCTTTTCAGTCATTTCCAGATACATACGGTGGGGGGCTACACGCATTTTCACGCCCGGCGAAAGAAGAATGATACCGACACTCTTCCTCACAGAGATTTCGGGCTCATGCAGGATTCCAAAAAGCTGGTACCCCTGTTTGTTCCTAAATTGAACTGCTTTTACATTAGCCATTAGCACACTCCAACCATTCCATTGTGCTATCCGCCAGACTTCTTGAGCTGGAGTAGAATTCTTTTATCTCAGTCCAGAACGGCTGCTCGACTGCCTGAACAACCTTCGCATTGGCATATACCCCCGCCAGGGATTCCATATCCTTTTTCAAGCCAGAGGGCTTCTTATCTATCTGAATAATAAGCGCAGAGCCTTTGTATCTATCATGCTTAAGTAAATTTAGCTCACATGCCTGGGAAAATAGCTCATAAGACACCTCATAACCATCAATATTTACTGTTTTTCCATCCTTCATCTCATTAACAAGCTCATCTCTGTTTTTGACAACACGTCCATATATAGCCATCTGTCCAGCCAGGTTACTTCGCAATATTTCTTTCATATACTTTTCGCCATTTACAATCGGCTGCCACATAACAAGCGAACGAACTCCCTCCACCTCTTCGGCTGCCAAAGCAGCAAGGCTTGCACCGAAGCGTAAGCCAAGCAAGCCCACTTCCTGAACTCCAAAATCCTTCAACTGCTTTATCGCACACTTAATATCGGACAGCCTCGTCTGAATAGTCGAGTCCTCAAATTCCCCTTCACTATCACCATGCCCCATATAATCAAACCGCAAAACCATGTAGCCCTGCTTTGCAAGCTCCCGAGCAAAACTGACATAGGCCCTATGCACCCAAAGTTTTTCCTCGGCAAACGGATGACAAAAAACAAAACCTTTGCTCAGCTCTTCATCAGACTCCGGCTTGTGCACTACACCGAACAATTTATAATCACCATTCTCAAAGAAAAATGGCTTCTCAGAAAACGTCATATCAATACACCATATTCATATCTACTAGGATTCACGCTTTGTTGGCTCCCATACTTCCTGTCTGAATCCTGAAAAATACCTGATCCACGCAATAAAAATCGCAATATTTACCATAGAGAAATAGAGCGCAATCTTTCCAACAATTGATTTCGCTACAGTGGCACTAATGTAACCAGCAATGATGGCCACCAGATAAAAAACCACCTGTAAGAATAAAAATACAAGATAAAATGGCCCATCTATTAAAAACAAGTTAGATAGCACCAGTAAAATCAGAAAGAATGGCACACTCCACCTGGCCAACTTGTGCGATAACAGAATAAAAGAGAACACCCCATATCTAAAAGGGTTCATCAAAGGCTTTTTATAAAAAATTGCAGCCAACCCTCTAACTAGTGTTCGTACCTTTCGCTGAAACTCCTGCTGATTACTCTTAGTGCTCGACATAGTTCCAATTGCTAGAGGCTCAGTCACCGCTCGATACCCCTTTTCAACGGTACAGAGTACAGACAGAAAATCCGGAGCCATTCCCTCAACAAATGGCACGCATAGCTGCCTCCGCTGAGCATAAAAGGAACCGCTTGCACCTACAATAGAACCTACCTTTGACTCCTGGTTTCTCAAAAAGAGTTCATAACGCCCATACAGCCCTTCACCACCACCATCAGGAATATGATCCTCTCCCGAGACGCAACCGACATCTGAATCTTGAAAAGGGGCCATAATTGCTTTTAATGCTGAAGCCTCAAGCATAATTGAAGCATCGGTAAACACTAGGAACTCTGCGCTAGCAGCCGACAGACCATGATTCAAGGCATTCGCCTTCCCTTTTCTATCGTCAATTTCAACAAGATTGATCTGTAGCTTTGAACCACTCTGCTGATACTTTCTCACCAGGTCGACAGTTTCATCTGTAGATCCATCAGAAACAACCACCAAATCTATCGCATCAGATGGATAATCAAGATCCTCGATGTTTTTCAATTTGCCTTCCACCACATGCGCTTCGTTATGAAGTGGCATCACGATGGAGATATTTGGAGTAAATGGAGTCTGCTGCGAAATGCTAACAATCGGCTTTGGCCAGATTTTCCCCCAAACGAAGAGTGTTACAGGATAAAGAAGGTAAGCATACAAAACCCCCAGAAACGATATCCAAAAAATAAATTCCATCAAGCACTGCCCCAGGTTATTGATCGCCATAGGAGCATCATAATTAGGCACCCTACGAAACAAAATGAAAAATTGAGCCGTATAACAGAAGGATATTCCCTGCTATTACATATTGTTAACGGCACTCACCAGAACGACATTAAACTTTTCAATCGATCCCGACACCACAATTTGTTGTATAATCGTCTAGGATTGAGGCACAAACCGCCTCTCTCATCACTCAATCAGATTAAGCTGAACATTATACAATACCTATCCAAAAAATGTTAAAACAGAATAACTTAGGTGAAGAAGAATTAAAAAACATGCTGCAGCATATTGCCATAAACCGTGTTTTCTTCGGTCATCAATCTGTTGGTAGCAACATTCTTGATGGAATCAAAGACCAAGCTACGAACTCAACAATCAATCTCGGGATACATACACTCTCTCAGCACAAGCAGCTTGAAACAGGCATCACTCACTCCCGGATCGGAACAAACCAAGACCCCATCTCAAAATTCAGGGCCTTTGACCTCCTCCTTGAGGAAGGTGTCGCTAGCTCAGCCGACCTAGCCCTGTTAAAACTTTGCTATATCGATATAAATTCAGAAACTGACACCAATAGCCTGTTTGATACATACTCCTCTTTCTCAGAAAAGTGGAGAGCCAATTTCCCAGAGCTTCCAATCGTTATATGCACCGTCCCGCTGACATACCAGCGCCGAAGCATCATCGGAAAAACATTAAGCCTGCTTGGCCAAAAAAGTAAAAATAGCCTGGATAACCTGACCAGAGAGCAGTTCAATAAACGCCTAAAGGAGTACCACGGCCCCGCGCACTGTTTCGATCTTGCTCAGCTTGAAGCGACCATGCCTGATGGCAGCTGTTCATATGCACCTAGAACAAAAATACCACAACTCTATCCAGGCTATACAAGTGATGGTGGCCACTTAAGCAGTGAAGGAAAAACCCATATTGCGCGCGCTCTCATACAATTTCTCTCGGCCGCACTCTCAGGTAAACCACACAAGGAATCGATCCAACCATGAGCAACGTTCAGGACATGACTAACTTTACAATACAAGAGTGCCTAGATACCGACCAGACCAGATGGGATGACTACCTGCTAAGCACCCCCGATGCGAATTTCTATCAATGTTATGCCTGGCGAAAAATCAATACCGACTGCTTCGGGCACCAGACATTTTATTTAACAGCTCAGCAAAATGATAAAATTACAGGCGTACTACCCCTGATTTTCATCGACAGCCGACTCTTTGGACGCATCCTGTCATCGATGCCATTTGTGAACTTTGGAGGCATATCAAGCGAACAACCTGCAGCTATCGAAAAGCTACTCGAAAGAGCCTCCGAACTCACCAAAGAACTTGATGTCGACTACTGTGAACTTCGCTCATTGCGACCGGTATCTTCAAAGCTCCCGTGTAACTCACACAAGGTCAGCATGTCAATCGAGCTCAATGATGACCCTGAAGTCCTGTGGAATGCCTATAAATCAAAACACCGCACAAATATCCGTCGCGTGAAAAAAGAAGGGGTCACAGTTATCTCAGGACGAGAAGAGCTTCTCGATGACTTTTACCATGTCATGGCAAATAGCTGGCGCAGCCTTGGAACCCCGATTTATCAGAAGCGCTATTTTCAATCGATTCTTAAAGCATTTCCTACCGAGACCAAAATATTTATCCTCTACCTAAATGAGAAACCTGTGGCAACAGCATTTAATGGCTACTATAAAGGCGTTGTCGAAGGCATGTGGGCTGGTGCCCTCCCAGAATACAGAAGGCTTCAGCCAAACTATGTACTTTACTGGGAGATGATCAAAGATGCCTGCCTTTCTGGCTTTAAACACTACCATCTGGGCAGGTCTACAGCTGGCAGTGGCGCGGAAGACTTCAAAAAGAAATGGAATGCAACTGCCATCCCTCTTTATTGGGAATACATCCTGAACAACAAATCGGAAATTCCACAACTTAATACTAATAATCCAAAGTATCGCATCGCGATTGACATGTGGAAGAAACTCCCGCTGCCTGCCACAACGACTATTGGCCCATACCTAGCAAAAAGCATTCCTTAACTCATGAGCACATTCAGACATATCGCCCCCAGTGGCACTCCTATCAGACTCAAAGCTCTACTAGCCTGGGCAGAAAGATCGCTCTCTTCAAATGCCAGTGACAACGAACTAACTAGTACTATTTCTACTAAATATGGCATTAAACATTGCTTCACCGTCTCCACAGGCCGAGCAGCTATGGTTATCGCCCTCAGGGCCTTCAAAGCAGCAAACCGAGCCCCTCAAAGAACAGAGGTTATCATTCCTTCATACACCTGTTACTCAGTTGCAGCCTCAGCTGAGCTTGCCGGCCTTAAAGTACGTATCTGCGATATCGACCCTAAAACACTCAGCTACGATATCGATCAACTTAAAACAATCAACTTTGATAATGTCCTGGCCATCGTCACCGCTAATCTCTACGGCCTGCCGAACGACCTTCCTGAAATTGAGCGGCTAGCAAAAAACAACGGCATTTACATGCTGGATGATGCCGCCCAGAGTATGAATGGAAAAATCGCTGGTCGTTATGCTGGCACATATGGTGACATAGGACTATATAGCCTGGATAAAGGGAAAAATATCACCACCATTCAGGGCGGCATTCTAGTAACCAATTCCGACCAGATAGCTGAATTAATTAAAAACACTCTAGCATCACTCCAACCACCATCACGATCCGAATGCATCAAGGATTTTATAAAATTAACCATTTACACCATTTTACTCCGTCCCTGGCTATACTGGATACCTGCCAAAATGCCAGGGCTCGGACTTGGCCAGACCGAATACACAACCGATTACCCAATCTCACTTTACAACCACCACATGAAAGGGCTCGCGGAGGTGCTTTTTAACGATATAGATACCATCACCTCAACCAGAAAGAATAATTATCAGCGACTACAAGATGCAGCCGCCCAAGCATCGCAGCTGCAAGCAATACAACCAATCAACACAGCGGAGCCAGCATACCTGAGGCTTCCCATTATTTTTGATACTAATACCAGCCGAGAAGCGTTCATCAAACTGGCCAATAAACATGGCATTAGCGCTACTATCTCTTACCCTCAATCGCTTGCCGACCTCAGTGAGATTCAAGGCTTTGCCACAGTACATAACGACCATGCTGAAGGAGGCAGGTTCATCGCCTCACATATTGTCACGATACCGACTCATGGTTATATGTCAGATAGAGATATAGACAGCATCTCAAATCTGCTAGTGCACTCCTCAAATGGAAAAACGGAATAACGCCCTTGCTATGCATGTGATTCATAAAATCAAATATACGATTAAAGTAACCATCGCGTATGCGATGTATTACAGTGGTATTTTATGGATAATTAAACACTGGAAACTAAATAATAATGCAGTTGTCCTGATGTATCACCGCGTTCTACCCGCAGAAGTTAGAGAAGAGTCATTCTCGTACAGCGGCATTATTGTCTCACCTGAGACATTTGAGACACACATACAGTTTCTGGAAAAACACTTTAACATTGTTAACTGTAATCAGTTTACCGACCACATCACAGAGAACAAACCCTTCAAGAATAACACCTGCCTCATCACCTTTGATGATGGCTGGGCAGACAACTACCATCATGCCTATCCGATACTGGCCAAATATCAAACACCAGCTACAATTTTCATTCCCGTAGACTACATCAGCTCAAATAACTTATTCTGGCAAGAGTCAATGGGCCATACCATCTATCAGCTGCTGAGGAGCTCTCATAGTGCAGCAACCCAGGCTATCGCTTCCCTCGGGCTAACCGAATTAAGTTCATTACCCGAAGCTCAACAAAAAGAACGTATAATGGATTTTGTGCGAGTACAAAAAAAGAGATCATACGATGAAATAGACACGTTACAACACAAGCTAAATAAAGCATTAGAGGGGCAGTCTATTTCGCAACAATCGGATCGCTATTTAAACTGGCCCCAGATCAATGAAATGGCCAACAACGGGGTCACCTTCGATTCCCACGCATGCTCTCACAAAATACTAACGCGTCTTTCACAGCATGAAATTTCTGAAGAGCTCTCTCGCGCCAAGCACGTTATCGAAGAAAAAACTTATCGAAAGGTCCTCACAATTGCCTACCCGAATGGAGACTGTGATAACACCGTCGAAAGCATTGCAAATGCATGCGAATATAAAGTAGGATTTACAACCAGGTGCGGAACAGCCAATCACAATAGCTCCGCATTTACTATAAACAGAGTCAATATAAAAGACGCCACGACCCGGAATCGACCGATGTTTTTGGCGACCCTATTGGGAATATTTTAATCCTGCCACAATGAATCAAACCAAGTCTTATACTGTACTAATAACGGATGGAGATAGTAGAGCCGCTCTCGCCATCACCCGAGCACTTGGAAAAAGAGGGCATAAAGTCATCGTTGGGCACCATAAAGAGCGCTCACTCGCATCATCATCTAAATACAGCCACAAACACATCACCTACAAGAACCCTGCGGATGATGTGATGGACTTTGTCACTTCACTTCAGGAAGTTATTTTCAAAGAAAACATCGACATCCTAATTCCTGTTACCGATGTAACAACACTGCCCATTATGCAACACAGAACAGAACTACCAACAAGCTGTAAGACCCCATTCTCTGACTTCGACACATTAATGAAAGCTGCCGACAAACTCGGCATCACCAACCTAGCAGAGTCAATTGGCGTTGAAGCGCCTAAAAGCACCATAATTAATGATCCATCTGAGCTAAATAAAATCAAAGAGCATATTTTATTTCCTATAGTGATTAAACCATCACGCTCTCGAGTACGCCATGAAGGTGGCTGGATCTACACATCAGTTTCATATGCTGACAATGAAATAGAACTGCAGGATCAGCTTAGCGCCCTTCCAATTCAGGCATATCCAGTGTTATTACAGGAGCGCATTATCGGCCCGGGCATCGGTGTCTTTCTCTGCTGCCAAAACGGCAATCCTATAGCCGCCTTCAGTCACAAGCGCATTAGAGAAAAACCGCCTTCAGGTGGCGTAAGTGTGTTACGTGAAAGTATCCCAGTAGACCCCATTGCATTTGAAAGCGCTAGCAAATTACTCAAAGCTCTTAACTGGAACGGAGTTGCTATGGTCGAATTCAAGCTCGACAATCGAGATATGCGGCCCAAGTTAATGGAGATAAATGGGCGATTTTGGGGATCACTCCAGCTAGCAATTGACTCAGGGGTAGACTTTCCTTCAATTCTAATAAGTACACTTGATGATACCGCCACCTCCCCTGTTTTTACATATGAAACTGGTATTAAATCACGCTGGTTATGGGGTGATATCGATGCTCTGCTATTGCGACTTATCAAGCCCTCTGAAAAATTAAAATTACCACCTGGCGCAGACGGCCGAATCACGTCACTCATGAAATTCATGAAATTATGGGAAAAAAATATGCGCTATGAGGTACTTTCTCTCGATGACATCAAACCCTGGCTATATGAATGCCGATGCCGAGCCCCTTTACTTAAGCGGTAGATGTCAACGAACCTGACTATCGCCTTCCAACTATCAGTGACGGATCTGCTCGAGTAACGCTCTAGAAGCGACAGCATAACGACCTTTAGAATTAAGACTCAACTGGCGGAGAAGAAAAACCTCCGCTTCATTCATATTACCAAGTGTAAAATACACTGCCCCGATGTGGTACTGGATACAATATCCATCAGGCTTTGCCTTATAGGAGTTTAGTAGATAGCCAATCGCCTCTTCACTACGCCCTGTTTTATGCAGCGCCCACCCATGAGTATCCATAATATCTGGGCTACCAGGGTTCATTTCCAAAGCCTTCGATGTATACCCCAATGCCCGCTCAAAGTCGATTCCCAAGAATTCCAGCATCACCCATGCGGTTTCATTATACAAACCTGACCGCTCCTGACCGCCCTCTATAGCCTGTTCGAAATAAGAATACGCACCCTCGTAATCACTAGCACGCATGCTCATTAATCCTTTGTGATAATCGAGGTTACTACTGTATGAGTCATAAACAATAATCATCGTAATTCCTGTTATCACAGCGGCAATGATTGTATTAGTAAGTACTTTTCGTTGGCGCACAGTTAAGGCTATCACTCCCGAGATAATACCAATAAGATTAGAAAGTAAATCCTCCAGCTCTATACTTCGCTGACTCGAGAACACCTGCAGCATCTCTTCAGACACACCAATCAGAAGCGCTCCCCCCGCTGAAACCATCAAAACTGCTTTGTCCGACCACGGGAAACCCAAAAAACGAATAACATAGTAAGCCACTACTACCAGAAATAGGCTCGCGACAACATGAACGATCTTGTCGAAACCGGGATACTCAAAATTCAGGAGTAAAACTTGAGGGCCAATCACCCGCCCCAACAACAATGCACCGATGAAGAAAACGACAGCGGCTACTATTAAGCGGACAATCCTACGCTGGACTATCATCACGATTACTTCGTTCGCGCGACAGTACTTAGGAAGCGACTATAAACAATTCGAATCAGGTCACTAGAGAATGCTGACAGCCCATTTATTGAAAGTGGGTAATTAACAACAGTGTTGTAATGATGCGAAGCAACCGGCCACATATTTAACCAGGGCTCAGGTGAACCCAGGAATTCATACCGCTTTATTTTATTACGCGTACTATACCCAATCATTTCATGAGTAAGCAACAGCCCTGGCGAGCACTTTTTATACTCCTCATCATATCCAATTTTAAGAGCCCATAAAGCAGAAAATTCTCTCAATGCAATTTGCATTGCTATATTTCGATCATTTATCTTTAAAAAGCCTATCACTACTTTTCGCTTCTTGGCAGCTACTTTAAGATAGTCACAGAAGAAACCATGCATTTTCACATTATCCTGCAGCGAGCTATTTTGATGCCCCTTCCAGCACGCGGCCTCAATCCTGATTGCTTCGCGTAAATAACTATCAAGCTCCTCTTCATCAGGAACAACAACATGACAGCTTACTTCTCCACGAGTTTTCGCCCTTTTGGCTGCACGACGCAGATCATAACGCCTTTTACCTGACATTAACGACTCTATCTTCTCTAAACCAACATCAGTTTCTACATACTTTGAATCCGCAGATGATCGACTAATGGTAATACTACCTTTAATAGAAAACCCGGATAATGAAGCGGCTTCAATTATCTCACGAGGAACTCGCTGCAATACGACGGGAACTTTCAAACGAAATCTTACTTCATCAATGACATCAATCAGATCTTCAAGAGCGCAATAAAGTACTCCAGCAGGCTCAGCAAGCACGGAGCTGCCAATAATCTCTAACCAGCCATGTCGCTTTTTCTCTCGCCTACTAGCAAGCGGCAGCAATGCTACTAGTTTTCCATCAGGACAAAATTTTGCAACCACATAGTGAGAACCTACCTCATAAAATGCTTTCGCCGCTTCATTAATCCAGTCATAAGCTAGTAAAGGGTTACCGCATTTCTCAGCAAGCTCATTCCACTGCACCCTAAACGGGTAGAGCTCCTCTACACTAGTAAAAATCTTAATCACAAAAATATTCTGGCTACAATAATTTTATTTAATGGCATGCAAAACTTCACGCACACCTCTTAGCAGCAGGTGAGAACAGGGCAGATGACCAAGCACCCGAAGCAGCGATATCCTGAACTGACTCAAGGTTTCCAACTCCACCACCTCGTCCAGTCGTTTTATAGCTAACGACCTATCACCCTCAAATAACGATATCTTAACAAGCTCAGCCAAATAACGTCCCCTCACCACATTAATCAAATTCATATTCTCTGCTAGAAATTCACTATCCTGCATCCATAAACGGGAAATCATTTTCAGGCGAAACTCTAACTGAGTCTTTCTTGCAGTACGCGTTAGACGAACCTCATCTTCATGACTTCTGTTAATCGCAGTTTCAGAAGGCATAAACAGCACTTTGCTTTCTTTTGAAAGCCTTGAGAAATACTCCCAGTCACCACATATCGAGTCATCCTCAGGGAAGCGCGTACCTGCATCAAAGTATTTTCGATCAAAAACCGCAGTAGTGGGGAGTACCAACGGCTGGTCAAGCATCACTTTGTAGATATCACATTGATAAACTTCTTCATTCAAGCAATGTGATTCATCACCGCCGCCTTGTTTCCGACAGTACTTCTCTAACCAGTCGGGCTGGTATGGGTTCCAGCTCATAAGCCCGCCAGACATTATGCTACCATTCGCCTTCAAAATAGAAAAGTCAGAGAAAATATACGCCGCCTTTGGATTGTTTTCCAGTAAAACAACCTGCCTTGCTAGCTTATCTTCCCTCCATAGGTCATCATTATCGAGGAGCGCTATATACTGCCCTGAAGCCGCATCAATCCCAGTATTTCGCGCTTTATTAACCCCGCCGTTATGTTGATAAATATATTTAATATCATTGCCATAACGTTTTAAACACTGCTCTGTATTATCGGTTGAACCATCATCTACAACAATTAGCTCATAATCCTTATATGTTTGAGCAAGCACGCTATCTACCGCCTTGACAACAAGAGAAGCGCGATTATAGGTCGGGATAATGACACTAACTGTCGGCATACTGCTTATACCCCATTTTCGCTACCATCAATTTAAGCAATCCGCGCAATCGCCTACCAGCCATTACAAACAGGTAATTTAGCCTACCCCTGAATATAACAATATTATTATTACACCTGACATCCGTTGTAAACCGCCCTTTAAATGGCTCATCCCCAATAGTAAAGTCCAGTTCATCTAGATTGTTTCTGACCGCATCTTCAATTAGATATTTTATCAACACAATACCCGGTGAAAATTTACTATAATTCATATCGAATGTTGGCTTATACCAGATCATTTTATTATTAAACACAAAACCATAATGAAGCCCGACAGGCTTACCATCACATTCAAGAACAGTAAACGAGCCCCAGCTTGTTTTACTCAACATACAAGCTAGTTCAGTGTAAAATACCCTGTTATGCTCATCATTAAATAAACTTCCGTTTCTCTCTGTTGACCAGCGTGCTATATGCTGCTCAAAAAGCACAGGCAAATAGCTATATATCTCGCCGCCATTTAACGTCCGGAAAACTAACTCACCTTTTTTCTTTAGTGCCCGATACCGTCTCACCACACTATATTTCTTAACAATGCGCTTTACTGCATCTGGGGAGGCTTTAACATCAAGATAAGGTGCGGGTGTCGAAGGATAATCAGAGTAGATATACTGGTTCTCTTTGCAGAACTCTCGGACAATCCGGCTGGTTGGAGATACTTCTGAGAGATTAAAGAGCAGTACTCGATCCCATTCGAACTCAGGCAACATAAGTGTTGATAGGAATAATTTTACGATTTCAGTCTTATCACCAGGAGCAATAAAATCACAATAGTCAGCGTTATTGTAGCCGCAAAACCTTACCGTTTTTTCAGTTCTTTCTTGAACAATAATTAAAGAGGCAATTCCAATAATGGTATCATTCACATCCCTTGCGATAAGTATTAGTGGCTGCCCTCTAGTCTCAAACGCCTTCCACCAACACTCAAACCATTCATAGGTCTGAAAAACTGAACTTGTCACATCCCTTAGCACTAGAGAGTTCCACTCATTCTTGCCAATATGCAAGTCACTAATGCTTCTTATAACCTGGACATTCATTAATAACTACCTAATTAATTATCACCAACGCAGAGGCAATACCCAACACCTTTCGTCATAACGAAGACCATCTCAATAATTTAGAATTTCAGCCCTACGTCTACCCGACTCAGCTAATAGAAATAGATGGCCAAACCTTAGTTGTACCAGCAGGCAAAACCCCATACTCAAAAGGCACTCAAGCCAGAGCAACATTGATAATGTTACTATAGCCCCTCAATCAATTGATTAATCTCAGAGAAAACCTTACTCCACTCCTCTTCAAATCGTAACTTATCTACTTCAAGGCTCTCCTTTCGCCCTTTGTAATCGTCATCCGCAAGCGCTGACTCTACAGTCTCCTGAAAAGCCCCCAGTGTATTCTTAGTGTAATAAAAAACAGGAGAGAAACATTCCCTTAGCACCGGTGAGTCAGATAATATTGCTGGAGTCGATATTGACAACGCCTCATAAGCTCCACATACAAGGCAATCGTCCCTCGTTGTCAGTACAACCATAATGTCCGAATGAGTTATTAACGCATCATAATCACTCTTTTTCAGATAATCTGTAAATATTACCTTCTCCGACTCATATTTTAGCAATCCAAGCCTGTCGGCAGACGCCCTCTTACCGGTCACACACAATGTAAAATCAGACTTCACCATTAATGCTGCATTGATAAATTCGTCAATTGGCTCATCAGAAGCAAATGAACAGACAAAGGTAATTAATGGTTGCTTACAATTTCGGTAGGCTTGCGGGAGCTCACCTCCTTGTACCTGCGGTAATTTATCAGGCAGCACTAATGGCACACCACGCAATGCCTTAACTCTTGGAACTAAGGCGCTGTTAGAGACAATCACATAATCAGCCCGCCGAAAAATAAAACTGACAGCTCTCTTAATTATTCCACTGCCATCAGCCTGATCAAGAACAATATTATGACAATCGATGACAAAAACTTTCCTCATAATCATCGCGTACAATGACACAAGAAGACAAAGCACTACTGAGGGACACTGTACAAACAACGTCTGATAGCGGCCTTTGAATAGAAAAATAAGCGTATCTACCACACTATAGACATAGCGCCTTATACCACCTACGCCCTCCCTAACAATATGACCATAGTCACATTCAAATGCCTGTGCCAGCTCTTTATTCCGGGGCTGTGTTTCCCACGTCAGCCAAACTCTCTTTGACATACATCATGCGCCTTCTAGGAAAAAACCGATAATCTAATGCCGCAACAAGCTAATCAACGATAAGGCAGTGGAACACTATTTATCATTTTTAACGAACTCTGAAACTAAACCATCTGAACACCTTATGAGCTTATCGATGACGACCTGCTGCAACTGAGAAGAGCCACCGTAAGGGTCTTCGATCTCAACAGCCATAGAGCGGGAATCAAATGCCCCTAGCCAAAGAATCTTACCACTCGCCTCTGGAGAGGTGAGTGTCACCGCATGATAATTGTGCCTGTCCATCACAAGCACATAATCAGCCCAGTTAATCAGCTCACGATCCATAGCGATTGAGCGGTGAGCACTTAAATCAACACCATAAGAAGCCACATCACTGACATACTGCTCATTAGAAGCTCGCCCAGAAATACCGTATACACCAGCAGAGCGCACCTCATAACCATATTGGGCAAGCCTGTTACTCAAGTACACCCCTGCAAAGGGGCTGCGATATATGTTGCCATAACATATTACTAGAATCTTTTTCCCCGCACATGCAGCAGCACGCTTATGGCTTGTGCGCGCCGCCCGCAGACGAGCTAAATTCGTTCTTAAAACATGATAAAGCTTTCGGATAGAGTTCATTCAGAATAAATACAACTTTATTAGAGCACGATCTCTGCAACGTTTTCTACCGCTACAGCTGCTTTATGCAGGTACTTTGTTGTCTTTCGCTTGGCATTAATATCGTCATAAATCCATTGTGCATGCGCCTCATCAACCTCAAGCACTTTGCCTAACTCTACCGCTGAAACATTATGATTCAGTGCCCACAGCGCAAGGTCCATCTGCTGATATGGGAGTGCAAAATAAAATTCATCCTGCCCTTGCTGAAGACTATAAGTATCAGTAGTTGGTATAGCATTACAGATCAAATCTGGAAGTCCCATGAATCTTGCAAGCGCATATACCTGAGATTTATACAGATGAGAAATTGGCTTAATATCTGCTGAGCCGTCGCCATTTTTCACAAAAAATCCCTGATCATACTCTAGGCGGTTAGGCGTACCGATAACGGCATAATTCAGCCGGTCCGCATGAAAATATTCAACTGTCTTCCTGATCCGCTGTTTATAATTAGTAGCCGCCACAATTTGCAGGTACTCCTTAAGACCGAGCCTTTCTTTACGCATTTCACCATCAGGTGTCTGCACAACAAGAACAAAATGATTCACACGACCTTCAGTGCCGCCTGAGATTACAATTTTATTCTTCCAGCCCTCTCCATACTCAGGAAAGACTAATTTGATTGCATCATCACGCCACTTATAACAACCAATTGCATCAAGTGAAGGCGCGATGTCATGCTTTATGTACTCGATCCCTAAATGCTCAGCTAGTGCCTGTCCTCTTTCAGAACTTGATGACGATGAATCCTGCTCTGGCAATAGCAAGCCAAAAACTTTCTTTTTCCCTAGCGCCTTAACAGCAAGCGCAGCGCATACCGAACTATCAATCCCACCAGACATTGCGATAATAAATCCACGGCGGTGAAGATCATCACGCAGGATATCTTTCATTCGAGAAGTAATCTTACTAACTTCCTCAGCCTCATTAAACTTCAGCACATCACTCGAAAAATTACTCACTGATTGGTCAGCCATATCGATCTCCAATAAATTATTCAACTAATAGGTATTTCTTAATCTTTCCAGAGCCAGTTTTAGGTAGCTCATCCACAAAAACCACATACTTAGGAATCTTGTATCTAGCCAAATTCTGCAAACAATAGGACTTAATATCCCGTTCAGATACTGCCTTATTATCATCAGGAACCACCACAGCCTTGATGACATGGCCAAGTAGCTCATCTGCTGCTGGAACAACAACCACCTCATTCACCCCGTCCAATTCATAGATAACCTCTTCAATTTCTTTTGGGCTAATTCTATGTGCTCCACTTTTAATGAAGTCAGATGAGCGGCCATCAATATAGATATAACCATCCTCATCAAGGTGGGCTGTATCACCGGTTTTAAGCCAGCCATTGTTAAAGGCAGCGCTACTTGCACCCTCATTCTTCCAGTAGCCCATCATCAAATTCTGGCCTCTGGCATATATTTCACCACTTGTGCCCACTGGCACAAGATCACCAGCCGCATCGCGCACCTCAATTTCAACACCCGGAATCGCAATCCCCACCGATCCCAGCTTAGCACTCAACATGTCGGGCGGCAGATAACTCAATCGCGCAGTGGCCTCCGTCTGACCATACATCACAATAAAATCAACATGAGGAAACAAAGCCTTAACACGGCTTATATTCGCCGGCGGCATCGCGCCGCCTGCCTGGGTCATATATCGAATAGAGGAAAACTCATATGCGTCAAAATTCCGGGCTCGCAACAACATCGAAAATGTTGTCGGTACCCCAGAGAATCCTGTTACTTTCTCATCAGAAATCTGCTGCAACACCTTATTTGGATACATCATGTTGTTCTGGATCACGACACAACCACCAACTGCCAGATGAGTATGCAGCACTGAATTGCCATATGAATAATAGAATGGCAGTATACAGAGAGCCTTGTCCTGCGAACTTAGCTGCAAATAGCTAACAATTGACGAGGTGTTACTCGCAAGATTTCTATGACTCAACATAACACCCTTAGGTGCACCTGTAGTCCCTGATGTGTATATAATCGTAGCCAGTCGGGAAGTGTCTTTGAGGTGCTCAAGATCCTGAAAATCATCTACGAGTGGGCACACCTCACTGCGTAGATAAACAGACCCCTTAGAGCACTCTTCCTCACTCACATCAGAAGCAACAACTGTTAACTCACCACCACAACGATTAATAAGATCAGAAAATTCGCCATGATCAGCCTGTGTAAAAAGCACCTTGGCTTCACTATGGTCAATCCAGTTGAGAATGTCCTTTGCCTTGGCTTCAGTATTTAGAGGCACAACGGCCCCACCAACCATCAATACCCCATAATATGCAGCAACATAATCAAACGAGTTTGTTAGTAATAACGCAACTCTATCACCCAGACCAATCTGTTGTGTGCGAAGAAATTCAGCGACACCACATGTCGCGCGCCACAGCTCATCATATGTCAGCCGGCTATCACCCTGCACAATCACCTCAGCCGATGGATTCTGCTCGGCAGATGATTGAAGAAAATGAACCAGTGTGGCTTCAGCGCTCATCTATATTATGATTGTTTGCGCGCTACGTATGCCACAATTTTAGAAACCGAATCCAGGTTCTCAGGAACCATCTCCTCATCTTCTACTGAGATTTCAAACTCATCCTCTAGGAAATGGATAACCTCCAGCATTCCTGTTGAATCTAGAATACCCTTATCAAGAAAGGAGTCATCATTGCCCAATTTGGACTGATCATCAGTAAACAGGTAATCTTCCAGAATATGGCTTCGGACTTGCTCTTCAACAGACATTTTCTACACCCTCTTTCATTAGTAGAGCCGCATCATATACACGACCCTCAAAAAAACCATATAATAACTTAAAAATCAGTAACCTGCGACACCTTTAATTACAAAACACAAGGTTATATAGCCTCAAGCTACCGCCCCCTCAAGCAATTCCAGCTCAGCCAACACCTCTCTCATCGGTGCAAACTCGAATGCCTTCAATAACCTACGTAACCGACCCTCGCAGCGAGAAAGGTTTGTGTAATGCCTGAAACGAGAGCGAAGTTTCACCTCCATTCTAGGCTGATCAGGGTCAATTTCCCACGGGTGCAGATAAAAACTAAACGGCTTACCCTCTTTCTGATTGATATAACTGAGCGCTTTTCTGGTGATGGCATACGGAAATATCCGGAAATATCCACCGCCACCCACAGGAATACGCGCATTCGCAAACTTCACGGTAGAAGGCGGGAACTCCACAAGACTCCTACCATCTGGTGTTGATATCACCCCCGGGCTATCTGGCGCACCAGGAATGCCATACAAATCATGATAAACAGGCACAATGCTGGAATCATATTGAAAGCCAGCATCTGCTAAAATATCCAGCGCCCATTCCGACTGCTTCGTAATGGAGTAACTCGCAGCTCGATAGCCAATGACAGAGGATTGAGCAATATCTTCCAGTATATGTTTAGACTTAATTGTCTCAACCCGAAAGTCATCGGGGGTCTGCTCATATATCAGGCGATGACTAAATCCATGACTCGCCACCTCATGCCCCATTTCAGCAATACGTCTAACCAATGCTGGAAATCGTTCGGCCACCCAGCCTAAAATAAAAAATGTTGCCTTGACATTGTTCTCATCAAAAATCGCAAGCAACCTGTCTGTATTCCGCTCCACCCGGCATTCATAACTATCCCAGCGTTCGGGACTGCAGACAGATGAAAACGCTGCCACGTGAAAATAGTCCTCTACATCAATCGTTAAAGCATTTTTCATTATTTCGTATTTCTCGGGCGTAAGCCCCCATTGAACAACATCATTAATTAATTTCCGTTGACGCAACTTTATATGAAGCAGTACGCGGCAAGCTATCTACAAACACTATTTTCTTTGGCACCATAAAGCTTTCAAGTTTATCATTACACTCTTTAAGGATGTCAGCCGCGCTCAACCCAGAATCATCTACGGCCACCACGAGCGCTTTCACAATATGACCAAGCACCGAGTCCTTTTCCCCATAGACATACACTTCGACTACAGCCTCCATATTAGCAATTACTCGCTCGACCTCTTTAGGGGCAACTTTCTCCCCACCAACCTTCAGCGTATTGTCCATCCGGCCCAATAAATAAAGGTAGCCATCATCATCAAACTTCCCCAGGTCACCGGTAAACAACACCTTTCCACTTATTCCCTCAACCGCTCTCAATACCTTATCGGTCTCAGCCGGCTTTCCAAAGTACCCCTTCATAACAGTATCACTCTGAACGACCACCTCTCCGACCATGCCTGGCTCAAGAATCTTCCCAGATTGATCGACCACATACAAATGTGTTCCAGGTATTGCAATACCAACACTCTCAGGTTTCCTATCAACATCTACTGGCGGTAAATAAGAGCATCGCTTGCACTCTGTTAACCCATACATACTATATATTTTAGCATTGGGAAAAATCCGTTTGATATCCTCAAGATATTTTACAGGCAAAACATCAGCCGTATTTGTCACATAACGAACTGATGGAAAGGCAATCTCCCTCCGCCTGCTCATCCCAATCAGAATAGAAAATATTGCAGGTACGCATGGCACCCCAGTTACCCCCTCTCTGTCGATTAATTGCAGAACACGCGCCGGATACAAAAAAGACCTCTCAAGCACCAAGCAGCCCCCAATGCTAAAGGCCATAATCATCTGGTAGAGACCATAATCAAATGACATAGGAAGAAAGTTCATCACCACATCACTTTCTTTCATCTCAAGATATTTCGTAATGGCGTGCACCGCCGCGAGCATATTTCTATGGGTTATCATCACTCCTTTCGGCTCGCCACTACTACCTGAAGTATATATGATAGCAGCCAGCGCCTCTTCACCAGATGACAGGCTCGCGCTCTCACATACACCTGCATTTAAAGCTATCTCCCCATACAACCGCTCTATACGTAGATCATAGGCATCAGACTCACACCATTCGCCATCCGTCAGAAACACACTCCTGATGCCATCACATGTACTCAGCACCTCGCTTATTACATCATAATGCTGGTTTTCTGCCACCAGTGCCCTCGCCTGACAGTCAGTAACCAAATAGCGAAGCTTTTCCACTTTGACAAGCGGACTTACAAATGAAACTACTGCCCCAATCTTGACTACACCCCAAAATGCAATCACAGAGGCAAGTGTGTTATCCGAATAAACAATAACACTGTCCCCAGCATTCACTCCTCTTTCTGACAATATAGACCCTAATGAGTCGGCGCATTGCTGCAGTTGAGCATATGTATAACGCCCATCATCACATACAAGTGCGACCTTATCTGGTAATCGCTGTGCCGACTTAATTAGATAATCATATATCAATGACGATTCCCATTATCTGAAAGCTATACGCTTCTGCACTAACCCCTGTTAGCAAGACAATCTATCTTTGTCTTCCACTTTACTTTGCCTGTTATTTGATTAGGTTGCTTAATAAAATGATGATGTAACAACTGCGTAGAAATCAAACCAATCACAGCCATATTGTCAAAATTTGAGAACTGTTTTTCAGGACTATAATTAAGACACTTTTTCCATAAATGCGAGACTGCTTTTGGATTAAAAACACCAGCATCAAGTACTGCATCATTCTGCATCAAGTCATTAATCAACCCAATATCTGATAAGTTAGCCGAAGAAAAACATAACGCATCAGGCGCACGATAAGGCTGTTTCTTTCGCTCTAAAATCTTTTCAGGGACAACACCTCTACTGGCACGTTTTAGCACATGCTTCTCATCCAGCACATGCAGCTTATATGAATGTGGTAACGAATTTGCCAGTTTGACAACATTGGTATCAAGAAAAGGGAAGCGCCCCTCAACCGAATTCGCCATTAACATTCTGTCACCCTGCGATGAAAGCAGATAACCAGAAAGTAATGTACGTATCTCTAAAAACTGGTCTTGAGCAAGAAAACTCCACCGCCTGAAGTCAGAGGGAAGCGATTCTAACAATCGATTAGTAACATCAACATCGCGCTCTTCTATCTTGCCTTGCAAATCTTCGCTATAAAAACGACTAATCCCATGCGTTGTGTTCCATCGTGGCTCATGAGAAAAACCAGGTGACTTCCAGTTCTCAAGTTTTCGGCCAAAAAACTTCCGAGCCATGCCCCTCTGTGAAACAGGAGAGCGCGCTAGATAAGGATAAAGCCGCTCCAAAAGTCGCGGTCTAAATTCTGATTCAGGATAACGCGCCCAAAACCGCCGTACCTTCGCTTCCCTAAAAATATCATAGCCGCCCAAAACCTCATCAGCACCCTCCCCAGTCAGTACAACCTTAATACCGGAAGCATGAACCTTCTTTGATAGCAAATATAGAGGTGCGGCTGCCGTACGCAATATCGGGCGCTCAGTATGATATATCACATCAGAAAAAGAGGTTGCGATCTCTTCACGTGAGACAACAATCTCCTCATGCTCACTTCCAAGAAAGTTGACCATCTCACGCTGATACTCAGTTTCATCATATTCGACATCACCAAAGCGAACAGAAAATGTTTTAAATACTCCTTCTTTTGCCTTTCTACCAAGCGCGGCAGTGAACGAACTATCAATCCCGCCTGATAAATAACTGCCAACAGGAACATCTGCTCGCATTACTCGTAGCTTTGTCGCCTCATCCAGTGCATCACGAAGCGCAACTGTTGCATCTTCGATCGAGCCCTTGAATGCACTATCACTATCAACTGGGAATTGCGGCTCCCAGTAACAATAATCTTTTTCAGCGCCATTTGTAAAAACCTTGATATACCCAGGCCTGATTTCATTTACTCCGACAAAGACACTCTGAGGAGGCACGACAGACCAGAATGTGAACGTCTCATTCAAACCAACCGGATCAAATTGACGAGGGATAGAAGAATCAGCTGCAAAAATAGACTTTACTTCGCTCGCAAAATACAGTCGCCCCTGATGTTCGCAGTAATAAAGAGGGTGAATCCCAAAAGGGTCGCGCGCCAGCACAAGCGTCCTTTTACGCTTATCCCAAAGCGCAATCGCCCACTGACCATTAAACCGCTCAAAGGCACTATTCCCCCACTCCTCGTATGCATGCACAATAACTTCAGTATCACTTTGCGTTCTAAATACATGACCAGCTTTTAGAAGCTCTTTTCTAAGCTCCACATAATTGAAAATCTCTCCATTAAATACAACCCACAAATTCCCATCTTCATTCGAAAGCGGTTGCTGACCTGAGGCAATATCAATAATTGATAGGCGAGAATGAGAAAAACCCGTATTTTCATCACGGTATACACCAAACTCATCAGGCCCTCGATGAGTAATAGCAGCAGCCATCGCACCAAGCGCCTCGATCGACGGCGGCGCCATACCTTCTCTTAGATTAATTATCCCAGCTATACCACACATATATAAACCTCTAGCCCCAACTCAAAATGCATACTCGAGTGATGCCACAATAACATTGGAACTGTATTCAAATATCGCATTAGTTGAATCACGCTTAACATGACCAACCGAAAGCGCCCCCATCGCACGCGGCGAAATCATATACTCCAGGCCAATATCACTCTCATTCACCTGATCTTCTCTCTGTTGTGCACGAAAGCTCTGCTTATGCCAGTTATTCTCAAAGATCAATCTGGTTCTTGAGAAAGGCTGCAGTTCAATAGCCAGCAATGCACCTTCTGTCACCTCACCTTCAGATGACTCCTCGTAATCGCGGCGGTCCTTAAACACACTAAGCGAAAGCGTCCCCCTGTCTAATTCGATAGCTGCCATCGTGGTAAAATACTTCCTAATAAATACCGCTGTATTTAATGAAGACACCTGCCCCTGTGCACTTGTTAGCTGCTCGAGCTGCAATTGCCCCGTCGACATCGGCAGCTCTGAATAGGCCATTGACCAGGTCAGTTGTCTTTCTCTTCCTGTCATATTAAGCGAATATGTTTTACCAAAAAATCGTTCGCCTGTTCTCAATTCAATATTACGACGTGCTGTAGGTGCCCAGCGAAACCCTACCGCCCACACTCCGCCCTTCGGTTCTTCTTGACCTGGCAGTACCTCGTATTCATTGTCCTCATAGCCCAAGCTGGCTATCAAACCAAACCTTGGCAGAATGTATTCCACCACATCCAAAGATGAGATCGAAAAAACGTTTTCCACCCCTGAATCGTACTTTATCGTGTTATGCAGGTACTGCAGCCGCCACTCGCCACCTCCATCTGTCCCCAATGTGCCAATGTCCAATATAACCTCATCAGACTTCGAATCATCAATCGCTCCATCTGAATAATCAATTTTATTAAAACGATAACGTATCTCACCGGCAACTTTACTAGTCAGGCGATGCCTGAGATAAGGGCTTAGCTGAAATGCAGTACTATCAGTACGATTATCGGTAACAATATAGTTATTTGAAACGACCGGCCCTAGCGGGCTTACAATTTGCTGATCTTTTGTCACCAACAGTTCAGTATAAAATAGCTCATCAACGAGCTCACTATCGAGAGCGGCGTTCACCTGACTGAATGAACTATCATTTTCCGCAGATTTGTCGTAGTAGACCCCCTGCATCTCATAATCAATACTCAGCTGGATCCTATCACCATCTCTAGTCAGCAATAAAGATGGCGCTATTTCAGTAATCCTATCCTGGGTTTCCTGTGCCGTCGTCAGATCTACATTATCTGTAAACATCTCAGTCACAGTTATACTAGGCTGAACGACCCACGCTCCAGCACTAACAAAAGACGAAAAACCACACAGTATAAAGAAGGAAAAATATCGCGAAGCACAATGACGACCGTAACCCTGAATTAGTCGCGCTCCGATCTCACAACGACTAGTCATCTTCAGCCGGCTCATCCGAACACCCATAATAATAGCCTTTATGCTGACCACTACCACACCTATTCAGAATAACACCAATGATTTTAGAGCTATCCAGCACCCCCAGCGCATCCAGAACATCCGATTCTTTACTTTTTTCAGCCTGAACAACAACAAGTATCTGCCCCATAAGCGCCGAGGTTACTACCGCTTCATTTGAAACCAGTAATGGAGGAGAATCAAAAACAATAATACGATCAGGATAGCGCCCCGATATTTCATCAGCAAGGCGCTGCATTCTATCACTCGAAAACAACTCAACCGCGTGAGGATGGGATGTACCAGCAGAGATAAACTTAACACTTTCCATATCAGTGGGCATTACCACATTGGAAATATCACCAACTTCACCCGCAAGATAGTCAACAAGACCCGCTTTCTTCTCCATTCCTAAGCGCATAGAAAGAGTCGAGCGCTCCGAATCAGCATCAATCAATAAGACTGTTTTCTCACGCTCCAGAGCGATACTCTCAGCCAAGTGAATAGCGGTGAATGTTTTTCCCTCCCCAGGCAATGCGCTGGTAATCATTATCATGTTGCTATTTTCAACAACAGTAGCACCCTTACCTGAAACATTATGTAGCAATGGTCGCTTTATTCTACGAAATTCCTCCGTAATCTGTCGCTTTAGTTTAGCGCCGCCAACTGCTAGCTGCTTATCGCTATATTCATGTAACGGTACGATCCTATTGCTGTCATGTGTTGCTGTTTGAGCACGCTCACGAGCCACAGTCCCACCATCACTAACCTCAGGTGTATCCGGTGTTGATTTACGCCCTTCCTGCGCTTTTTTTTCTATCGCCTTTTGAATAATGCTCATTCTTCTTCCTCACCACCTGCCAGCATCATTCGCACCTCACCAACACTATCCACATCAAACACCTGTGTAACGACGACTGCAAAATAGGATATTAGCAATGCAATGATAAAGACGACAAAAAGGCCATTTCCAATCCGATTCCGAGTAATTTGCTGCTTCGTCAATATTTCGGAGACACTCCCAAATACGGGATACCCGGTCACATCAGATAACTCTTTAGTATTATCAATAGTCGCCCGAATTTGACCCCATAACCAGGCAAGGACAATACCACCACCTAGCCCAAGTAGAAGTACTGCCGTCAACAGTAGCAGCCTGTTTGGAGAAACAGGCACTAGTGGAACGACTGGCGGCTCGACAATGGTAAACTTCTCTTCATCAATACTTCTATCGGCCTCATTAGAAATTTTACTGGCTTCTCGTCGACTAACAAGCGACTCATAATTCTGCCGGTTAACGTCGTAGTCACGATTCAGCCTGGCCAGCTCCGCCTCTACTTTGGGAATGGTCTCAGCCATAGACTGATACTTAGCAGCTCGATCTTCATACTCAGCAACACGTACCAATAATGCAGAAACTTCCGCCTCTGCCTCACCGAATGAAACAGTCAACTCCTGATAAACAGGGCTTTGCTGCCCTCCTTGCTGCATAGATGATACGGCATGCTCTTCAGAAGCAGCATCAGCATTATTATTCGTGCCCCGGCTATCTTCCAGCTCCTGGATTGTACGCTTAATAGAAATGACATCTGGATGCTGCTCAGTATATTGCAGCAAGAGATCATCCAACCTCACTTCAAGAGCATTGATCCTTTCATTTAAAGTAATATCAGCATCTGTAATACTTCCCTCTGCGCCCATTCTTTGCAATGAAGCCATCTCTTTATTTATCTGATTCTGTAGCTCATCACGCCTTTGCTGCGCCTCCTGAAGCTCGAGTTTTGCCTCCTCTAATGTTGTGGTGGTAACCCGTAGATTTGCAAAGTAATCGCCAGCCTCCGTGGGCATAAGCCCAATATTTTTACGCTTAAACTCCTTGAGCCGCTCTTCAGCCAACTCAAGTTTGCTTTCGTACTTCATAATCTGCTTATTGAGAAACTCTTCTGTTGATGATGCCTCTTTACGCGAAGTACGCAGTTTCTGCTCAATAAATAAATTCAGCAACGTTTCTACTACTTTTTTTGCTGTTTTAGCATCCTGATGAATATAGCTAATCTCATATTCAAATGTGACATTAGCATTCCCACGCCCTTGGTTTCTTGGCGTACTTTCCCTGACTGTAATATCCTTATGGATTTTCTGGACCATACGCTCAAGGCCTGTCTCACTGGTCACATGCATATCGAGATCTGCTTCTCTAATAACGGTTTCGAGGTTGGCTCGAGTCAACAATGTTCGCATTGCAGCACCAGACCCTGGCGTAGGAGAGGTACTATCTACTGCCAACCCACGCAGAACGGGATCCAGTGCAGATTGGGCTGTAAAATAGAGACGGGTCTTCGATTCATACTGATCGGGAATCAGCGATACAGTTTCCCACCCAGCAGCACATACAATCATTGCCGTAAATACAATAATCCAACGACCACGATAGACTTTTCTTAATTGCCTAGTTGCTTGTTCAATTGTATCTTGCATAATCTCAGAAAACTTGATTCCCTAAATGTAATTCAACTATTTCAGGCTACCATTCCAGTCGTCACTAAATAGAGCTAGAACCAGGACGATGGAATAATCAGAATGTCACCTGGCCGCATTCTTACATTCGCACCGATATCGCCATCCTTCATAAGGTCTTCAATGTAAACCCTAAACTCGCGCTGCTGGGCTCCTGTACCACGAACAATTCGCGCCCGATTACCTGCAGCAAACTCGGTAAGCCCACCAACACTGATCATCACATCAAGCAACGTCATGTTTTCACGGTAAGGAAGCGCTTGAGAGTCGGTCGCCTCACCCAATACCCTCACCTGCTGACTATAAGGACCACCAAATTCCGTCACAATAACGGTAACTACAGGAGCCTTTATGTAGGTCGATAGCACTCCTTCTATATCCCTCGCCAACTGAAATGGCGTCTTGCCAATTGCAACCATATCCTCCACGAGTGGTGTCGAAATCTTGCCATCAGGCCGTACTGGCACCGTTATCGTGACATCAGGGTTTCGCCAGACAAACATATTCAGCACATCGCCAGGACCAATGATGTACTGAGAAACTGGCTCTTTTTCCTCCAGCACCTGAGGCCCCATAGGTTTTGGTGCAACGCCACACCCAATAAGCATCAGCCCGAGCAGCAAAGCGACCATTCCTCTGGAGTTCGACATAACCATTTGAAAGTAATTTGTTTTCATTAAATTCACCCCTTCTGAAATAGGGTATCGACATGTTTTTTAGAACCATTACTAAATCACAATCTTTACACCAACAACTCCAGACTCGCCACCTAGAAAGAAAATCGCGCTCTACAAGTCAGTCAACAACAAATAACCTTTAACACCAACAACCCAACTCATTCTTAATGGCATATAATTAGGTCGTTTTTCGGGCGGTAATATACCATATACACAGCATACCCATTAACAATTCTACTCATAAAGAGCAGATCACTATCCAGTGAAATCAATTACACAACTACGGCACTCACCCTACATAGAAAATCATAATTTCGCGGGCAAAATCGCCCGGGACTCATCCATAAGCTCAGCTTTAGGGGATTGCTTAATTAGTTGCAAAAGCAACTGTTGCGCATCAGCTCTCAGCCCCTGGCGATCGAGTGCAATCGCTAGATGCTGTACTATCTCAGAATTACCCGGCGTCAAGGTGTTTGCTCGAGTAAGCAGCTCAACTCCTCGCTCCAAGTCTCCATTTTCTGCCAACAACCACCCCAGCGTATCAGCGATCGCGCCATTATTTGGCTGCGCACGATAAGCACGTTCCGCGAATTTTATCGCTTTTGGTGAATTTTCTTCATAGTAGAGCCACGCCAGGTTATTGAGAATAGCGTAATTATTTGCATCAGACTCTACTATCTGAAGGTAGTGCCGCTTAGCATCATCATTTTTTTTATTATTATGGTACGTTACAGCTAGCGCCGTCCTTACCTGATTATCATCCTGCTTACTTAAGCGTTTTTCTAATAGCTCATATGCAGCTTCTATTTCCCCTGCGCGCTGCAAAGCATCAAATCCTTTAATCAACAACAATGAAAGATCAAAGCGCTCAGCGGCTGCCAGAAAGACCTCTGCCGCTTTCGCATATTGCTTTTGTGACAACAGGATATCCCCTTCAAGACCGTATGAAACAACACTATCGGGCAATAATTCACGCGAACGCTCAACAGCGCCCATCGCCTCAATTATCTTCCCGTCCTGAAGATATAGCTGAACCATAAGCTCTAATGCCATAGGCATATCTGGCCTAATACTTAAAACCTTTTTAAGTGAAGTAATAGCCGTTTTATTTAAACCCGAGCGCAAATGTTGACGAGCCATCTGAAAATGTGCCACAGCTGAACGAGGGGAGTGCTTTACAGCTTTAGAGACTAACTTCTTAGCTTTTTTATGATCCCCCATGCTGGACACAGTATCCCCCAGCATCAGCAGTGCATCATGATGATTTGGGGTGATGCTCAATATCTCTTCGAGCACCCTTACCGCTTTATCAAAGTGATCATTCTGTCGGTATAGATATGCTAGAAACAGGCGTGGCTGCACAGCAGATGCACTGCTGGCACTTGCCTTCTGCAGCAATAATATCGCACGCTCCGTCTCACCCAACTCAGCACTGAGGCGTGCGACCGCTGCCATTAATACTACGTTTTTTTCATCTTTAGCAAGCGCCTTCTCATATAACTCCCGAGCACCATCAACGTCTCCTTTTTTGTGCGAGATCTGTGCTAAGCCTGTTAATGCAGGAAAGAAATCAGGACTGACAGACAGGGATTTCTCAAAATAGAGGCCTGCCTGAGTTAGATCCCCTTTGTTGAGGTAAATCACTCCAGCCAAGTGGTTCAACAACAGATCATTCGGACTTTTGACAATAGCCTCACCAACGACTCTGAGCGCCTCTTCTACTTCATCTTTCTCCAGATGAGCAATCACCAGAATCACATCGGCCTCGCTGCCATACTCCCCTTCACCGAGCACCTCATCGAGTATTTTTATCGCCTTATCCGACTCCCCCCCGACAAGATATGCGCCAGCTAATTTCACCCACAGCTCATTATTATCAGGCTCTACTCTTATCGCTTCTTTTAAATACTCAACTCCCGCACTGCTATCTCCTTCACGTACCTCAACACCACCTAGAAGTGCAAGCACTCGAAAGTCATCCCCTGTTTCAGTCAACAGAGATTTAAGTATTTCTTTTGCCTTCTCAGGACGATCTTGCTTCAAGTAAATAGTTGCCAGAAGTTTCTTTGCCTCGGCATGCCCTGGCTGCATAGCTAAAAATTTATTAACATTTCTTTCCGCCTGCTCAAGGATATTCATCGAGGAATCAATTGCCCCCATCAGCAATAATGATGGGCCATGCCCTGGATAAATAACAAGCGCTTTAGCCAGATAGTCTTTTGCACTTTCAACATTACCTTGTTGAAATTTTTGCCTGGCCATTAAGTAATAAGGCATATAATGCCCTGGAGCAGCCTTCAGTAAAAATTCAATATGTTCTTCAGCTTCCTTCAGCCGTTCCTGATAAACCAGAACAGAGACGAGATCTAACTTCGCGGCAATGGAGACTGGTGTATTTATTTTTTTCGGTTCACTTAAAACAACCTCATTCAGCAACTCTTCCGCCTTAAGGTAGCCCCTTTTCATCTGAAATATTCTCGCGCGCAACATTTTGGCATCGTTATTAGTTGAATTACCGCCTATTACACTATCAAGCAATTTCTCCGCTTCAGCAATTTCACCACGTGAATAATTTAATTTAGCCTTCGCAGTTAAAAGCAGAGGCGACAATGGATAACGCGCCAATCCATGGCTAAGCTCTGCCAAAGCCTCTTCATATCTGGCCACTCCTAGCAGCGCTTCAGCCTTATAGGCAATCACTTTCTCGAGTTTACCGACCTCATCCAGCTGCACTTCTTGATCATCAATAAGATTCAACATTTCCTGATAACGACCCTGCAACATCAAGGCATTGAGCAGGGAAACCATCAGCGTTGCATCAACACCGCCACTCTCTTTAATATGTCTCAGTTCTTTCTCAGCACCCGCACCATCTCCTATAAACAAATAAAGTTCCCCAAGAAACCTTCTCGCCTCAATATTTGAAGGGTTACTCTTAATCGCATTCTTTATATCAATCAATGACGCCCTCACGTCACCCTGAGAGTATGAAGATTTTGCTCGCTGCAGATAATCCACATCAGTTTCAGGAGCCTCTCCGCAGGCACTCATCGCAATTGATAGGATAATTAACAACCCTCCCCTACCAATACGGCCGCTTCTTCCAGAACCAATCATGCCAGCCTTCCCATATCTCACCTCAACAATTCATCCAACATAACCACAATCAATTTTGTAATGGTGCCTGTAAAGCTACATCTATTTCACGTCCCATTTCAGATACAAACTCCTCAAGCTGACGTTGCGCCACCTCTCCCCCCAACTGGTCATCACTTGCAATTGCCACAACCATAGAGGCAGGGGATGGAGTAAAAAAATTAGCCAGCTCTAGCGCCTTTGCATTAAATGGGCTTGACGCCACAAAGCCAGCTACATGGTACCAATACCATATAATACGTGTATCAGAACCTTTCTTGAGCTGTAACTCTCGAACCAGTAGATGACTACCGCTTTCATACGAGATCACTCGATCACGCTCTGCGATTTTACGCCACTCATCGCTATCATAAATACGGTTATTACCGCTAATCAATTCGCTGCCCTGCTCCTGACTCCGGTAGCCGGCAACATACATCATGACATATGCGCTATTATTTTGTTGATAACCCACAAGCTCCGACATATCGGAACCCGAAAATAACGGGGACCAGCTACGACCTGCATTAGCGTCAGTTATGCTCCAGCCAGAAACTCCATCAGGAACATCAAACTTAAGACTGCCCAGCGACTCAGTTCGCACATCAACCATCAGAATCGACACAGGAAATAGCGCTAGAAAAATTGGCGTCGATATTCTAACGAATCTGTTCTTTCTAATTGTAGGCACAGGCACCCTTTCAACGCGCTCGCTTCCACTCATCGGCTCATCTCTTACCCATCCACCCACCCAGAACAAAACAAAGATCATGATGCTAAACAACACCCAGCCAAGCCCAACATGGTCATCAACAAAAGGATGCTGCATTTCGGTTCGATGCCCCATAAGAATTACGATAAAGGCCCTCGCCCAATTTACAACGACAGCAAGTGAAGCAATAATAATTACAAAGACAATTCGCTTAATTGTACTTTGATAGTTTAGGTAGGCATAAAGAGCACCGATAGCAAGCGCCGCGACAAAATACCTCAAGCCACCACAATTATCATCAACTAAAAAGCGTCCTTCAGGAATGGTAATATAATGCCCCTCAAGAAATGCAGGCACACCAATCACAAGCAATATTTTTGTCACATAAATAGCAGTAAAATCCTGGAGCAGCCCGCCAAAAACGCTCCATACAGGCACTGCAAATAACAGATACAGGATAGGGAAAGACAATATTTTAGCTACCGTACCTCCCAACAATGCCCATAAAATGAAGAATAGAATTAAAACAACACTTACCTGCTCTACCACCTGAACACCAATAACATTCGCAACAAACCACAGTGCGCAAACAAAAATAAGGAAGCAGACACCAAGAACAGAAGGGATAGGCTTAATATTTAACAACTCAACTCTACGAAGCCAGACAAGATAAAGGGTGATGGGAACCACAAACAGACCATGGCCATAATCTTTTGACTCCAACCAAACTCTCAGTAGCGAGTGCCACGAATCAAAATACAAAGAGATAAGCATAATCAGAGATAGCGCACTGATTATAAGCGACCTCCGCCAGAGGCTTTCAACGTTCCCGGAATCCATTGTCGACACCCTAGACTGACTCACTTGATGCCAAACTTATTCATCAGGGCATACAGTGTTGGACGACTGACCCCTAACACACCAGCCGCCTTTGTCACATTATTATTAAACATACTCAAAGCTCTCTGAACAGCCAGTAGTTCAGCTTCCTCCCTCACCACTTTTAACTCCAATGAGGCGTCATCTACCTCGCTAGCGGTTAAATCAAGATCCTCTGCAGAAATGAGCTGTCCTTCAGCCATTATGACAGCCCGCTTAACCTTATTCTCAAGTTCACGCACATTTCCAGGCCAGCTATATGCCTCCATAGCAGAGACAGCCCCCTTTGAAAGCCCTTTTATTTTCCTTGCATGATCCAAATTCAAGCGCTCAATGAAAGACTGAGCAATTGGCATTATATCCTCTCTACGATCACTCAACGGTGGAACATTGATCGTTATCTCGCTAATCCTGTAATACAAATCCTCTCGAAAATGCCCGCTTTCCACCATGCCAGGGATATCCTGATGAGTCGCACACACAACTCGCACATCAACGGGGATTTCCTTCCGCCCTCCCAATCGTTCAATTACTCGTTCCTGGAGAAAGCGAAGCAATTTGGCTGTCAGTGGCTGACCTAAATCACCGATTTCATCCAGAAACAAGGTCCCTCCATTCGCGCACTCGATCTTTCCTATCGTCTGCTTAACTGCCCCAGTAAAGGCTCCTTTTTCATATCCAAACAATTCGCTTTCCAATAAATTTTCGGGAATAGCAGCACAATTAATCGCAACAAATCTTTTATTCCGACGTAAACTCATATCGTGTAATGCACGGGCCAACAACTCTTTACCAGTCCCACTATCCCCCAAAACCAAAACAGAGATATCTGTAGGAGCCACTTTCTCAATAGTTTTACAAACCTTTTGCATAGCAGAACTCACAAAAATCATCCCACCAAATGAAGTCCGCGGGCCTTTTGTCAAAAGCTCCCTGTTCTGAATCTCTAGCTCCCTAAGATAAATAGCCCTACCTATTGAGAATTTCAGAAGCTCAGGGTCAATCGGCTTTTGGTAAAAATCATAAGCACCTAATGCAATCGCCTTTAGTGAGTTATCCTTATCATTATTACCAGTCACTACAATGACTTTAATAGTAGAATCTACCTCCAGCATTTCACCCAATGTAGCCAAACCTTCACTTGCATTCTCCTGATCAGGGGGCAAGCCGAGATCGAGCATTACCACATCCGGCTGATGGGCTATAAACTGCTGCAATGCCTCCTCACGATTGTCTGCAAACAAAACATCATAACCATCAAAGCACCACTTCATTTGCTTTTGCAAACCCACATCATCTTCAACGATCAAGATTTTCTTACCTGCTTGCTTAAACAAATCCATGTTCATCACCACCATGCTGATAATACCGAGGAATCTTGATTATAAATTCTGTACCCTGACCAGGAATACTTCTAACCTGAACCTGCCCTCCCAAGCTATGAATAAATTCACGGGCCTCATACACACCAATCCCCATTCCCGCATTACCTTTTGTAGTATCAAATGGTCGAAACAAGCGTTCGCGAATAAATGTCTCATCCATACCACAGCCATTATCTTGTATCGTTATCTCGAGCTGGTCAGTAGAGCTTTCCAGCGTCACTTTAACAAAGCCATCATCAGAAACAGCCTCTTGAGCATTCTGAATTAAATGCCCCATGACAGACATTAGACGATCATGTTCTGCCAATACATAAACGGTATCGCAAACCTTAATACTTGGATTAGGCAGCAAATCAACTCGCATTCTCCCGACATCAATAAGAAGCTTGCACAAATTGATCATTGAAACCTGATCGGACACCTCATTCTCACCCCTTAACTGCGACAACATTAGACTCATCTTACCAACTGCATTATCAATAGTGCCAAATGCATCATCTATGAATTCAGGGTTATCTCTATATTTTTTTGAATTATCAACAACCAATGATAACTGGCCAACCACATTCTTCAGATCATGAACAACATATGCAGATAAACGATTAAACGCATCAAACTGCCTAGCATCGACTAATGCGCGGTTCGCTTCCAATAATGATAAATAACCCGCAAGCTCTCGCCCTGCTATGCGTAACAAGTCGATATCCTCCCAGTTAAAATGATCTCCAGCTCGCGAATGGGCTAGTACAACAAACCCAAAAAGCTCCGCTTTTCTCATAAGGGGCACAATTAACCAAGCATCATCAATATCATTTAGCCAAAGAGGTAACTCCAGTTCTTTGTACAAACTAGGATCTTGATTATACTCATTAACATTAATCACCCACTGCCACCTCTCTAAAAAAGTGGGAAGTGAACCATCCCTAGCCTCCTTTCGCCCTTCCTGAGCAGCCATATTCCACTCACTAACAGGCACAAAACACCTGTCAGTCTCACTATCAAGCCATAACACCCCTGCAGGGCTATCTACAATATCGGCAATAACTTTAATTGCTCGAATTTTCAACTCTTCATCTGTCCCCCCCATCGACAACGCACGAATAAAGTTCATCCACTGATCTCGATAATCATATTTATATGCAAAGAAATTCTTTGCTAAATAAACTTTCAAATACGCCCTAATTTGTGTTGAGAATACAACCAGTAGTAGAAACAACATTGCTCCTGATAAAAAAGCAACTTGAATCACCCCCCCCCAGTCCCCTCCGTAATCACGAATAAAGTGACCAGCCAGCACCATCACAACAATATAAACACCGCCACTCACAACAACAGCCGTATGAAACGCCATACGATGTGAAATAGATTCTTTTAGCAACCAACTCTTATTTCTTCGCATTGACACCATAATTAAAGGCACTGCAAGCGCACTTATTACTCCTCTTGCATCCCAATAACTTGAATCAATCACCCCAAATAACAACGCATCTGAATACAAAAAGAGGTCGTATATAAATAAACAACCAAGACCTAAACATAGAAACTTATAAGCCCAATATTCCTCCTTATAAACATTCCTAATTAGCTGTTCAACCAATACAAGCCCAAGAATAGAAATAAAAACATGACCTAAAACCGGCACACTCCCATTAAAGGCCTCATGATAAGCACTACCCAAACCATAAAAAAATGACATTACGTACAACAAGATGCACGCAGCTAATAACACTTGAATCCAAAGTTTTAGTCTGGGCAGCTGAACCAGGTTACTCTCAGTAAAAAAAACCAGCCTAAACGACAAAGCTAACCACAAAATATTTCGGAGGACTTCCAGGAAGAACACAACTAATATAGAGAAAGAACCAAGCCCCGCGACTAGAGCTATAGCTGCAGACCATAATGAGGTCAAGAACAACGCGGCGATGAGAAGAAAGCCTCCTTGACGAGACCTCCAACCAACAAAAGCAAAAAATGACAACAATAAAAATAATACTGCAGATATTGAGTAACTAATTACTCCAACATCAATCATAAAAGACAACTATACCCATAAAGGGCTAGCTACAAGAAAAATAACCATGGCGATAGCCTCAAAGTTAAACAGAAAACAACAGCATGTTTACACGCTTCTGTTTAGCGCTACCGCTAAACACACATTCAAAACAACAGGGGAACTACCGCCCACCCTTACCCCATAGCACAGCGCCAGCAGTCTGAAACAAAATTATTAAATCAAGAAACAAGCTATAATTTTTCACATAATAGAGATCAAATTGTAGTTTTTCAAAAGAGTCCTTTTCTGAATCACCGTAGGGATAACAAATTTGTGCCCAACCAGTTATTCCCGGCTTAACACGGTGTCTCTCGGAATAATAATCAATACTTTCAGACAACTGCTCAACAAAAACAGGTCGCTCAGGCCGAGGGCCAACAAAACTCATATCCCCTCGTAAAACATTAACTATTTGTGGCAACTCATCAATTCTTAATTTGCGAATAATCGCACCGACCCTGGTAATTCGACTATCATTCTTTGCAGCCCACTGAGCTTGGCCATCGCCTTCAGCATCCACTCTCATGCTGCGAAACTTCAACACCTGAAACAACTTCCAGTTCTCACCCACCCTTACTTGGCGGTATAACACAGGCCCCCTGTCTTCAAGGAAAATGACAATGATCGTAATTAAAATAGCAGGCAATGAGATTAGCAACAGCATCAAGCTAGCAACAATGTCAAAAGCTCGCTTTGAATAAACTCTCAACACACCATATTTAAAGCCATCAGAAAACACCAACCAACTAGGGTTCAAAATATCAATCATTACCTTGCCGGTCTGTCGCTCGAAGAATGTTAGTAAATCAACAACCTCAACACCACTCATACGACAATCAACAATCTCATGCATCGGAAAGCTCTTTCGCCGATCCTCAATCGCAACAACTATTTCATCGACCCGATACTTTAATGATAATTCCAATAGAGTTAAATCATGCTCAATAACACTCTCGTCAATAGCAGCTCGTTCTCCAGGAAACTTAACATAGCCTACAATAGTAAACCCACGCTGATCTGTTTTTCGTCGCAGAAGCTTATTAATCGCCTGAGCACGAGAACCGACACCCAACACCAGAATACGTCTATTCCCCGCCTCCTCATCGGCATAACGGACAAAGGCAAAGCGAACTGAAATAATACTTAGAAATGCGACAAAAGAAGACAACGCGAACTCCCCTCTTGCTAGAGTAGCACTTGGGAAGACGTAATAGACAATACTCAACATTACAAGGCCAAGAGCCAGCCCTGTAGCAACTCGAACCAACACACCTTCAATACCTTCACGCATATGCCGTTGATACAACCCCATAAAGGTCATCGAACTCAACATAACTAGCGAAAATAACAGTGCTTTTCCAAATAAAACCACTCCATAATCAGGTGCAGTATCACTACCCCAAAAACGTAGTGACACCCCAAGATACACAGACAACATTAAAACCAGGAGTTCAATACATCCCAGCAAAACAAATGCCGTTGGTATATAGTGACGAAATACTCTTACCATACTAAATAACTTATCACTTGATCCCTAAAGAAAACAGTATCGGCCATAAAAGCCCGGGCTTTACTCTCGGCTACCCGCCCTTAATAAGGCACCCCATTCAATTAAATTAAAGCAAGCCATACGAGAATACCCCAGTGTTCCATATGGTTACATATTCACCCAACTGCGATTCAACTTACCAAAACTCGTGCAGCTCTCCTTATTAATGTAATATCATAGCACTATTAATATTACCTTTATTAAAATTTAAATAACACATTGAGATTGCTTACATTATGAAAATACCGTTATCGAGGTCGGCCGGCCAAGCTGAATAACAGGCGACTAGGCCATACATAACAACAAACCCCAGCCTAAATGGAAGCATAATGACAAAGTTTTCTAATCCCTGACTTTGACCTCCTCAAGGAACAACTAAAACCACCGACTACCTTTACTAGGTACAATATCCACGATCCAAGCACTTTGATAAAGACTGCAAGGCATTTACAATGTCATCAGGTGTAAATTAAAGAACAAATGACAAAGGAAGCACTGACATGCTAAAACAAGACAACGTAAAAATTGGAATGATTGGCCTCGGCTACGTAGGCCTCCCTCTGGCCGTTGAGTTTGGAAAAATCATGCCAGTCTCTGGATTAGACATCAACGCCGCGCGAATTGCTGAACTAAAAGCAGGCAAAGATAGCTCCCTTGAAGTGGAGCCAGAAATCCTGGTGACTGCCACTCAACTAAGCTACACCGACAATCCAGCTGATCTTGCTGATTGCAACGTCTATATTGTCACAGTTCCAACCCCTATTGATGATTATAAACGCCCTGATTTAAGTCCCCTAGAAGGTGCAAGCCACACAGTTGGAAAACTTCTCAACAAAGGCGACGTCATTATTTTCGAATCCACGGTTTACCCAGGCGCCACTGAGGAAGTCTGCATACCAATCATGGAACAAGAGTCCGGCTTTAAATTCAACGAAGACTTCTATGTTGGCTACAGCCCAGAACGAATTAATCCTGGCGACAAAGAGCATCGTGTCACTAATATTCTTAAAGTCACATCAGGCTCAACCCCTGAGTGCGCAACCTTTGTTGATGAACTCTACAAACGAGTAATCACCGCTGGCACCTATCTTGCCAGTAGTATTCGTGTTGCAGAAGCGGCCAAAGTGATCGAAAACACCCAAAGAGATGTCAATATCGCACTGATTAATGAATTAGCGCTGATTTTTAATAAGCTAGACATTAATACTGAAGAGGTTCTGCTTGCCGCAGGCACAAAATGGAATTTTCTGCCTTTTCGCCCAGGCCTGGTTGGAGGGCACTGCATCGGAGTAGACCCTTACTACCTAACCCACAAGGCCCAGGAGATTGGTTATCAGCCAGAGATGATCCTTGCCGGCCGACGCCTCAATGATGGAATGGGAGCCTACGTTACCCAGCAGGTCGTTAAATTAATGACGCAGAAACGCATCGCCGTAGTCGATGCCAAAATACTCATCATGGGACTGACCTTTAAGGAGGATTGTCCGGACCTGCGTAATACGCGTGTTGTCGATATTATCGCTGAATTTAAAGACTACCAATGCCAAATTGATGTTTATGACCCATGGATAAATGCCATAGAAGCTGAGCACGAATATAACATCACCCCGATTCAGAAACCCAAAGAGGGTGACTACGATGCAATCATCCTGGCTGTAGGACACCAACAATTCAAAGAAATGGGGCTTGAAGGCGTCAAGGCACTAGGCAAAGAGAACAGCATTCTTTTTGATGTTAAATACATATTTCCCGCTGATGCTGTTGACGGCCGACTCTAGTAACGATTAATTTAAGGTAAAACACCAATCATGAAAGTTCTGATTACAGGCACCGCCGGATTTATTGGCTCAAATGTTGCCCACTATCTGTTGAATAGAGGCGATGAGGTTATTGGCCTCGACAACCTCAATGACTACTATGACATAAACCTAAAAAAGGCACGCCTGGAACGACTAACTTCACGCGAAGGGTTCACTGATGTCCGCCTTGACCTTGAAGACCGTGATGGTGTGGCCAATCTTTTCAAGGAACAGCAACCAGACAAGGTTGTACATCTCGCAGCACAAGCAGGCGTGCGCTATTCACTAATCAACCCTCACGCTTATATCGATAGCAATGTGACTGGAACAACAAATATACTCGAAGGTTGCCGACACTCTGAAGTAGACCACCTTGTCTATGCCTCAAGCAGCTCAGTCTACGGGGCAAATACAAACATGCCTTTCTCAATTCATAACAATGTAGACCACCCTGTAAGCCTGTACGCTGCCACAAAAAAAGCCAATGAGTTGATGGCCCACACCTATAGCCACCTTTATCAAATTCCAACCACAGGGCTTCGCTTCTTCACTGTTTATGGGCCATGGGGACGCCCAGATATGGCTCTATTTTTATTTACCAAAGCGATCCTGGAAGGAAAACCTATTGATGTATTCAACTATGGAAAATGTCGCCGCGATTTCACCTACATCGATGATATTGTTGAAGGAGTCATCAGGACATTAGATCATATCGCCACACCAAACCCAGACTGGTCCAGTGATAACCCGGATACCGGCACCAGTTACGCGCCGTTTAGAATATATAATATTGGCAACAACAACCCAGTGGAACTATCGCACTTTATCGAAGTAATCGAAGAGTGTGTCGGTAAAAAAGCCGAGAAAAATATGCTACCACTACAACCCGGCGATGTTCCTGAAACCTACGCAAATGTTGATGATTTAATGAACGACGTCGGTTTCAAACCTGCCACATCAATCGAAGATGGGATCGCGAACTTTGTTTCGTGGTACCGCGATTACTACAAAGTATAACACGCAATATGACTTCAAATATAATTACAAAAGCGGTTATCCCTGTCGCAGGCCTTGGCACGAGAATGCTACCTGCTACCAAGGCTATCCCAAAAGAGATGCTTCCTCTGGTTGATAAGCCGTTAATTCAATACATCGTCAACGAATGTATCGATGCTGGCATTAAAGAGATAGTCCTTGTTACACACTCATCAAAAAATGCCATTGAAAATCACTTTGACAAATCTTTTGAACTGGAAACGACTCTGGAAAAAAAGGTCAAAAGAGAACTTTTAAAAGAGATTCAAACTATCTGCCCTAAAGATATCACAATCATGCACGTCCGCCAGGGACAGGCAAAAGGGCTCGGGCATGCAGTAGCCACCGCTCGACCACTTATCGATGACAAACCATTTATTGTTGTACTACCTGATGTATTGATTGATGAAGCCTCATGCGACCTTAAAAGTGAGAACCTGGCAGCAATGATTAAACGCTTTGAAGAGACTCAAACCAGCCAGATAATGGTTGAACCGGTTCCATCTGAGCAGGTCTCCAGTTATGGCGTAGTCGATTGTGGCGGAAAAACTGTACTGCCTGGTGAGTCAGCAGCAATGACTAAAGTTGTTGAAAAGCCCACAGTGGAAGAAGCACCGTCTAATCTCGCGGTTGTTGGTCGTTATGTGCTGTCATCAAGAATATGGGATCTACTGGAGAATACGGTGCCAGGTGCCGGTGATGAAATTCAACTGACCGATGCGATCGCCAGCTTAATCGAGCTGGAAAAAGTTGAAGCCTTTCATATGACCGGAAAGTCCCATGATTGTGGTTCAAAAATTGGTTACATGAAGGCCTTTGTTGAATATGGCATGAGGCATCCAGAAAATGGCGAAGAATTCAGAGCATACCTCAAATCTATGAGCGGCTAAAACATTCTGAGCAGAACAAAAAAAGCCCCGAGCTGCAAAGCAACTCGGGGCTTTTTTATGGCATCAAATCAGTCTTATTTGTAAAAACTGATCATCTGCTCAAGTGACTTAGCTTCAATTTTTGAAGCCTGCCCTGAACAACCAAATGCTTCGAAACGTGCCTTACAAATTTCAGACATCGCAGCAGTAGATTCTTTCAGGAATTTACGTGGATCGAAGTTTGATGTGTTTTCAGCAAGGAACTTACGAACCGCACCAGTCGAT
>Ga0316204_10001613_pt1 | contig 58981 bp, 59 predicted proteins | sample 6monrhotite_MG_2_FD_205661 | JGI IMG/M metagenome (GOLD analysis project Ga0316204, IMG submission 205661) | Microbial mat bacterial communities from mineral coupon in-situ incubated in ocean water Damariscotta River, Maine, United States -... | ecosystem: Environmental > Aquatic > Marine >...
TTAATGTTGCACGTCAGTTTTTTGCCGAGCAGGGTCAACAGGTTGAAGTCATTAAATTATATGGATCTATGGAATTAGGCCCTATTGTTGGCTTGTCTGACTTAATCGTTGATGTTGTAGATACAGGCAATACTTTAAAAGCAAATGGCTTAAAGCCGATGGATCATATTGCTGATGTTAGCTCGCGCTTAATTGTTAACAAGGCTTCTTTAAAAACGAAACATGATCGTTTGCAGCAAATCGTTGAACAAATGCGTCAGGCTGTAAAGTAGGCTTCAATTAAACAGCTTAGTAATTAGCAAAATAGATTCAGGTAGTAGGCAAGAAAATCATGATCGATATTTCACAACTTAATTCCAAGCAAGATGATTTCTGGCAGCAGTTAGATCAGGCATTGGCTTGGGAATCTGTGTCGGATGAGCAAGTCTTTAATACAGTTAAAGATATACTTGCTGATGTTAGAAAACGCGGTGATGAAGCAGTCATTGAGTACACGAATAAGTTTGATCGTTTAAAGACCAAAAGTATTTCAGATTTAGAGATTTCGCCTGCACGTTTGCAAGAATCCTTGAATAGAATTACAGCTGAGCAACGTGAGGCGCTAGAGCGAGCCGCCGTACGTGTACGTGCCTATGCTGAGCATCAGAAAATTGAATCCTGGTCATATACCGAAGACGACGGTACTTTGCTGGGTCAGCAAGTAACTCCGATGGACCGTGCTGGTTTATATGTGCCGGGTGGAAAAGCGGCGTATCCATCTTCAGTCATCATGAATGCCATTCCAGCAAAAGTAGCTGGTGTACCAGAATTAATTATGGTGGTCCCCACACCGGATGGCGAGGTGAATGATTTAGTGTTTGCCGCCGCAGCCATAGTAGGTGTAGACAGAGTCTTTGCTATTGGTGGTGCGCAGGCAGTCGCAGCATTAGCCTATGGAACAGATACCATCCCACGTGTAGATAAAATCGTCGGGCCAGGAAATATTTATGTCGCAACCGCAAAGCGCATGGTATTTGGTGCAGCAGGCATAGATATGATTGCTGGGCCATCTGAAATTTGTGTGATATGTGATGGTAAAACAGATGCGGATTGGATTGCGATGGATTTGTTCTCACAGGCAGAACACGATGAAGATGCACAATCGATTTTAGTCTGCCCTGACGCTGAATATATTGAACAAGTAAAAGTGAGTATTAATAAACTCATTAAAGATATGCCGCGAGCAGAAATTATTACAAAATCACTAAATGATCGTGCGGTTTTAATTGAAACTGCAGATATGGAAGAGGCGGTAGAGGTCGCTAATTACATTGCGCCAGAGCACCTTGAGTTGTCTATTGATAATGCACAGGAATGGGCGAAAAAAATTCGACATGCAGGTGCGATTTTTATGGGACGTTATACTGCTGAGGCGTTGGGTGATTACTGTGCTGGCCCTAATCATGTTTTGCCTACGTCACGCACCGCACGTTTCTCATCTCCTTTGGGTGTTTACGACTTTCAGAAACGTTCGAGTTTGATTGATTGTTCTGCAGCAGGTGCATCAGATTTAGGTAAGACGGCTTCAATTTTAGCGCGCGGTGAGGGTTTAACGGCACACGCACGTTCTGCGGAATATCGAATAAAAAAATAAGTTCAGGTTTTACAGCATGGGCGACGTTGTACCGTTTAAAAAAAAGAAAGCATCGGAAAAGCATAAGGGTAAAACTTTATGCAAGCATGGCTTTCATAAATGGGAAATAAACAAACAGCAACAATTTGATACTAAGAAGGGGAAGTTGATTACGGTATATCAATGTAAACGTTGTGGAGCAATTAAAAATCAGGCGACTTAAGGTTGCTGGTTAAACATAAAAAAGGCCTGGTAATTCAGGCCTTTTTTGGTTTTATAAAACATCTAATTTACAGAAATCTTTCTTGGCTTTATGGCTTCCTGTTTGGGGATTGTTAAAGTCAGTACGCCATGGTTGCTGCTTGCCTGAATGCCGTCTGCATTTACGCCATCTGGCATTGTAAAGCGTCGATAGAAAACACCATGTTGTCTTTCAATTCGTTTGAATCCTTCCTTTTCTGTTTTTAATTCAGCGTTTCTTTCGCCTTTAATAGTAAGCAAATTGTTTTCCATGTGAATGTCTATTTTTTCAGGATCAACGCCAGGAATATCCGCTATCAAAAGGTATTGATTGTCTTCTTCTTTTATATCAACAGCAGGAGCCCAGTCGCTCGTTATAACGTTGCTGTTATCATCGTCTTTGTTTTTATGTGCAGGCATGCGATGCATTTCATGCTGAAGTTGATCTAATAAACTCCAGGGGTTGTAATGTGTCAGGCTCATGGTGTATCTCCAAAAAAAGTTAAAAAGAGTTGCCTGTCGACGGGCTTAGCTAGTAGATATGGATGGTAAAAATTAATTCAAGATAAAAAGATAATTTTTTTCAATTTTTTTTCTAAAGACGGATAAAACATTATCTTTGATTGAAGTCATATTGTTAATAGAGGCTTGAGCTACGGATGAATACTGTATTGGCAGTAAGCCTTGTTGATGGATTTCTGCTATTATGCATTTTTAAATTCAGATCAGAGACCGATTCCCGATGTCAGATATTATTCGTCCAGAAATACGTGCCTTGAATGCTTATCATGTAGCAGATCCTGGGGAGATGATAAAGCTGGATGCAATGGAAAATCCATATCATATGCCAGAAAGTCTGCAAGACGAATGGCTTTCATTGGTACGTCAGGCAGAGTTAAATCGTTACCCTGATCCATCGGCTCAGGCTTTATCTAAAGTGCTTGTTGAGTATATGGAGGTGCCTAAAAATAATTCAATAGTTTTAGGTAATGGTTCTGATGAATTAATACAGATGATGGCAATGGCGGTGGCTCAATCGGGTCGGAAAGTCATGGCGCCAGAGCCAGGCTTTGTAATGTATCGAATGATTGCAAAATTTGTGGGGATGGAATATCTGGGCGTCCCATTGCAGGAAGATTTTTCCTTGGATATGGCTGCGATGCTTAAAGTAATAAAAGAACAGCAGCCATCACTAATCTTTTTAGCTTATCCAAATAATCCAACGGGAAATTTATTTGCAGAAGAAGAAATCATAGAAATACTTAAGGTGTCAGAAGGTTTAGTGGTGGTGGATGAGGCATATCATCCGTTTGCATGTACAAGCTTTATGTCGCGTTTAGGTGAGTTTGATAATTTATTGGTAATGCGTACTGTTTCTAAAATGGGCTTGGCTGGTCTGCGCTTAGGTTTGTTGGCAGGCCCTGATAAATGGATAAGTGAATTTGATAAGATTCGTCTGCCCTATAATGTAAATATATTAACGCAGGTGACAGCTGAATTTGCTTTAAAGCATAGTGATGTGTTTGAAGAACAGGCGACTTTGATTCGGGAACAACGTGACTGGTTGTTTGAAGAACTGCAAAGTTTTTCTCAGTTTCAGGTGTTCCCAAGCCGTGCAAATTTTATTTTGCTTAGAGTGCTTGAAGGTGATGCGAATTTGATTTTTGAGTGTTTAAAAGAGCAAGGTATACTCATAAAGAATATGCACCCCGCTGGTGGTGTATTAAGTCAGTGTTTGCGAATTACGGTGAGCACCGAAGAAGAAAATCAGGCATTAATTTCTGCTTTAGATGAGTGCGTTAAGTAGTCGGTATTAAGTTTTGGGGCGTTGACCTAAGATGGCCTGGCCGATAAAGCTTTGTCGTTCACGAATGCCGTTTATAATTATTTTATCTCCCGGCTGACCATGTGCAATCACATCAAGTACATCTCGAGTGTCCCGAATTACTTTTTTGTTAATGTGAGTTAATATATCCCCCACTTTTATGCCGGCAACATCTGCTGGTCCCTGATCGAACACGTCGGTAATTAGTACGCCTTGAATATCGGCTAGGCCTACATGTTTTAACATTTCTGCATTTAAGTCGACACCTTCAACACCAAGCCAGCCACGGACTACCTCTCCGTTATCTATTATTTGTTGTACAACGTCGAGTACCAAATTAATCGGTATAGCAAAGCTAATTCCAAGGTAGTTACCTGATTGGCTGTAAATGGCTGAGTTGATGCCGAGTATTTCTCCCTTTGCGTTAATTAAGGCGCCACCCGAATTTCCTGGGTTTATTGCAGCATCAGTTTGGATAAAATTTTCATAAGTATTTAATCCCACTCTGTCTCGGCCAGTTGCGCTAATGATTCCCTGTGTAACCGTTTGTCCAATGCCAAATGGATTTCCAATAGCAAGCACAATGTCTCCAACGCGTATTTTATTACTGTTAGCAATAGGTAGAGGAGGTAGGTTATTTAGTTTGGTTGTTATAACAGCTATATCGGTATCTGGATCCAGACCAAGGACTTCAGCTTCTAATGTTTGTCCGTTATTAAATGTAACCTCAATTTTCTTTGCATTAGCCACAACATGATGATTGGTAACGATATATCCAGCTGAATTTATAATTACGCCAGAGCCCTTGTTTGGGCGAACCTTGAACGCGGGTTGGTTGTTGTTTTGTGCCTGTAAGGGAAAAGATGAGTCGTTTGGTTGGCTTAAGTAATAAGATCGTATGCTAACAACCGAAGCTGAGGCTTCACTCACGGCATTTGCATAGCTATCAACTGATATCTGTTGTTGCGTGTTTGTGCGGCCACTAATCAGAATAAGTATTATGCCAAACAATAGTCCGATGAGGATCCAGTTAATAAGAAATTGTGTAGAATGTGATGATTTCATGTCTTTTATTATTTTTGTGGGGCGCCAATGCAACAGCTTAAAGTAATTGTAGATTACTGTAATGACCTATTGCGAATAAATGAGTTCAAAGATTACTGTCCAAATGGTTTGCAAGTTGAAGGCCGTAGTGAAATAAATAAAATTATTTGCGGTGTTACAGCATGTCAGGCATTGATAGATTCCGCGATTGAAAAAGAGGCTGATGCGATTTTAGTGCATCATGGCTATTTTTGGAAAAATGAAGACCCAGTAATTACGGGTATCAAGCGTAAGCGTATTCAGAGCCTGCTAGAAAATGGTGTTAGCTTATTGGCTTATCATTTGCCTCTGGATGCACATAAGCAGTTGGGTAACAACGCTACGCTTGCGCAGGAGCTTGATCTGCAGGTTGATGAGCAAGTGCAGCAGACAGGTGAGCAAAGCTTACTATGGAATGGTCGGCTGAGTGAGAAAATGAGCGCTAATGATTTAGTAAGTCATATTGAGGCTAGATTAGGTCGTGCGCCACTGCATTTGCCGGATGCTGCAAATAAACCCATACAAAAAGTTGCCTGGTGTACTGGTGGTGCTCAGCATTACATTGAAGAAGCGGCAGCAATGGGTATGGACGCTTATATTAGTGGTGAAGTGTCTGAGCAAACATTTCATTTGGCTCGCGAATTAAATATCCATTATTTTGCAGCAGGTCATCATGCGACTGAGTCTTATGGTGTGCAAGCTTTGGCAGCTCATTTAAGTGATCAATTCGGTATACAGGCAGAATTTGTGGATATCGCCAATCCTGTGTGAGTTATTTGGTAAGTATAAATTTTTAAGGCATTGATAAGTAAAGTAAAACTTAATTAGTCCTTGGATAAAGTGCTGAAATCGCTTAAGATACCGCGTCGTTTTTTCGCGTTTCTCGTAAGGGGAATGCTACACAAAATACCGTTTTCTGGATGAAGTTTACTGGTCTGATATAGCTAATATCAGATGAATTGTAGGCGGATGTGTCAGACAACATGATTTTAATTTAATAGTTTAAGAGAGGTACGCATGGCTACAGAAGGCGTAGATCAAAATAAACGCCGTTTTCTGACAAACACTACCGTTGCGGTAGGTGCTGTTGGAGCTGGTTTTGTTGCTGTACCCTTCCTGTCTTCCTGGGCTCCGAGTGAGCGCGCCAAAACTGCAGGTGCGCCTGTAGAAGTGGACATCAGTAAGTTAGAGGAAGGTCGTTTGGTAACAGTTGAATGGCGCGGTAAGCCCGTGTGGATTATCAAGCGTAGTGAGCAGAACTTAACGGATCTAGCTACATTAGATGGTAATTTGCGCGACCCTGCTTCTGAGAATGATCAGCAGCCGGTATACGCTCAAAATGCAACGCGTTCTATCAAGCCTAATGTTGTAGTAATGGTGGGTATTTGTACTCACTTGGGTTGTTCACCAACATATCGTCCTGATTTAACAGCGACTGATTTAGGTGAAGGCTGGAAAGGTGGTTTCTTCTGTCCTTGTCACGGCTCTAAGTTTGATTTGGCGGGTCGCGTATATTCGGGTGTTCCTGCACCATTAAATCTCGAAGTACCACCACATTTCTATAAGAGCGATCGTACTATTCTGATCGGTGAAGATGGAGGCCAGGCATAATGTTTAAAAGCTTAATGACTTGGGTCGATGATCGTTTCCCAGCTACAAAAATGTGGAATGAACATCTGGCTGAATACTATGCACCAAAGAACTTTAACTTCTGGTATTTCTTTGGTTCATTAGCGCTGTTAGTTCTGGTTATCCAGATCGTATCTGGCATCTTCTTAACAATGCACTACAACCCAGACGGCGCTATGGCGTTCGCATCTGTAGAATACATCATGCGTGATGTACCTTACGGTTGGCTGATTCGTTACATCCACTCTACGGGTGCAACGGCCTTCTTCGTGGTGGTTTATCTGCATATGTTCCGTGGCTTAATGTACGGTTCATTCAAGAAACCTCGTGAACTAGTGTGGCTATTTGGTATGTTCATCTACCTGGCGTTAATGGCAGAAGCCTTTATGGGTTACCTGTTGCCATGGGGTCAGATGTCTTACTGGGGTGCACAGGTTATCATTTCATTGTTTGGTGCATTACCTATTATTGGTGATCCATTAACACTTTGGATTCGTGGTGACTACGTTGTCTCTGGTGCTACGCTTAACCGTTTCTTTGCATTACATGTAATTGCATTGCCATTGGTTATCGTAGGTTTAGTTGTTGCACACATCATTGCATTGCATGAAGTGGGTTCTAACAATCCAGAAGGCGTTGAAATCAAGAAGCATAAAGATGAAAACGGCATTCCTTTAGACGGTATTCCATTCCACCCTTACTACTCTGTTAAAGATATCGTAGGCGTGGTTGTATTCTTAATCTTCTTTAGCTTGGTACTGTTCTTTGCACCAGAGGGCGGCGGTTACTTGCTTGAGCATGCTAACTTCGTTCCATCTGATCCATTGAAGACACCAGAGCACATTGCTCCTGTTTGGTACTTCACTCCGTTCTACGCTATTTTGCGAGCGGTTCCAGACAAGTTGATGGGTGTTATCGCGATGGGTATGGCAATTGTTGTGCTGTTCTTATTGCCTTGGATCGATCAATGTAAAGTTAAGTCTATTCGCTATCGTGGTGCGAGCTTCAAGATTTTATTAGCTCTATTTGTTGTTTCGTTTGTTGTGTTGGGCTGGTTGGGTATGATGCCTGCGACACCTACACTTACATTGATGGCGCAAATCTTTAGTGTAATTTACTTTGGCTTCTTTATAGCGCTGTACTTTACGTCTAAGAATGAGAAAACTAAGCCTGTACCAGAGAGGATTACGAAATGAAGAAAATTTTAACTGTAATTCTTATGACTTTTTCAGGTCTAGTAATGGCTGCTGGCAGTGGGTTTCCACTGGATAAAGCACCTATAGATCTAAATGATAAAGAGTCACTAAAGCGTGGTGCGGTTGTTTTTGCAGACAACTGCTTAAGCTGTCACTCAGCAGACTATATGCGTTATAACCGCATTGGTACTGATCTGGGCATGACTGATGTTGAGGTTAGCGAGAAGCTAATTTCGACTCGTGGTGCTGACGGTGAAAAGACCAAGCCAGGTCAGTTAATGAAAATTGCGATGAACAACGATTACTCTAGCGTTGCTTTCGGAACTAAAATTCCGGGCTTAACAGTAATTGCACGTTCTCGTGGCGCTGATTGGCTTTACACCTACCTACGCACGTTCTACATGGATGATTCTCGCCCAATGGGCGTGAACAACATGGTATTCGCTGACGTTGGTATGCCGCATGTATTATGGGAACAGCAGGGTTTGCAGAAAGCTGTATTCACTACTGAAACCGGTACAGATGGCAATGAACATCATAAATTCGAAAAAATGGAAATGGTTCAGGCCGGTTCTATGAGTACTGAAGAGTATGATGCATTTGTTGGTGACCTGGTTAACTACCTTGTTTACATGGCTGAGCCAGTACAGGTTGAACGTAAGAGTCTTGGTGTTAAGGTTGTTATCTTCCTGATGTTCTTCGCAGTAGTTGCATATCTACTTAAGAAAGAATACTGGAAAGATATTCACTAAGAGTCTCTAGCTTGAAGTCCGTCAGACTGGATTCTGAAAATACTTAAATGTGTTTCCAGTATCTGGCTGACGGTTTTTAACTTACAGGCATAAGATTTATTATTGAGGCAAAAAATTATGGCGTCTAATACTCTCGCCAATCGTAGATCCGTGATGAATTTATTCACATCACCGACCTGCCCATATTCTCACCTTGCACGTATTGTGTTAGCTGAAAAAGATATAACCTTCGAGTCAATTGACGTTAATCTTGATTCACCACCTGAAGATTTATCTGAACTTAATCCATACAATACTGTTCCGACATTAATTGATCGTGACTTAGTGTTATATGATTCTCGCGTTATTATTGAATACTTAGATGAGCGTTTTCCTCATCCACCGCTCATGCCGGTTGATCCTGTGTCACGTGCTAAAACACGTTTAGCATTGCACCGTGTTGAAAAAGACTGGTATCCATTAATGCATGACATCATGCATAAAGGCGAAAAGACAGTGGCTAAGTCGCGCAAAATTTTACGTGAAAGCATTGTTTCTTCGAATGAGTTGTTTAAAGTAATGCCGTTCTTCTTAAGCGAAGATTACACATTGGTTGATGCAACTATTGCTCCTTTATTGTGGCGTTTACCTGCCCTAGGTATTGAACTACCAGACGAAGCAAAAGCGGTGACAGATTACGCTGAGCGTATATTCAGTCGTGAAGCTTTTCAGCTAAGCCTGACAGAAGCCGAAACGGAAATGCGTCTTTAATCCATTGGGTTAGAGAGCTATTGCATATGACATCCAGTCGTCCATATTTAATCAGAGCGTTGTATCAATGGATTGTAGATAATGGTGTAACGCCATACATTCTCGTTGATGCGCTGGTGGACGGCGTGGATGTTCCTGCGCAACATATCCAGGACAATAAAATTGTCTTAAATATTGCACCAATGGCTGTTCAAGGCCTTAATTTAGGTGATGATGAAATTAGCTTTAGTGCACGCTTTAGCGGTCAGTCAGTAACCTTGTTAGTGCCAACAAATGCAGTTCTTGCAATTTATGCTCGTGAAAATGGTCAGGGTATGATGTTTAATGATGAACCAGATACGGCAGGTCCGGATGATGGTGGCTCATTGGGTCCTACAGATTCAGGTAACAGTAAGCCAAAGCCTTCGCTTCGAGTTGTAAAGTAGAGATAGGTTGACCCTAGATAGAGGGCAGCGTTTTTTCTGGATTTAGAATATTATTTTTATCGAATACCTGTTTAATTCCTCTCATCAAATTAATTTCAGTTTCACCTAGTTCCTTGTAAATAAAATCGCGCTTTTCCAGTCCAACGCCATGTTCACCAGACAGTGTTCCATTTAGGCGAAGTACTAAATTAAATACATCATTCAAGCAATTCTCAGCAGCCTGTAATTCATCTCTATCGTCTGGGTTAACTAATAAATTCACATGAATGTTGCCATTTCCGGCATGACCAAAATTCACAATTTTTATATTATGTTGTTCACTGAGTTTATCTAAGCCATTAATTAAATCTGGTATATGAGAAACGGGGACTACTACATCCTCATTGATTTTTTTCGGTGCTATTTTTCTCAAACAGGGGGATAAGGCTTTACGTGTTTGCCAAAGTGCTGCAGCTTCATCTTCACTAGCGGCAATCTGCGTGCTGATATGGCCTTCGACTTTGCTTGCTTTCACCACAGCATCAGTGTCAATTTGAATAGTGTCGGCATGGCCATCGACTTCAATCATAAGCATGGCGCCGGCATCTTTAGGTAGATCGGCAGACGAGTAATCACGTACCATCTCTAGGGCGTTTTTATCCATGAACTCTAAAGCACATGGCGTGATGGCTTGAGCCATGATGTTTGAAACTGCACGGGACGCTGCATCAATGCTCTTATAACTAGCTTTTAGAGTATGCTTAGTGCTTGGCTTAGGTAAGAGTTTAAGTGTGGCTTGAGTGATAAGAGCCAGGCTGCCTTCGGAGCCAATTAAAAGACGAGTTAGGTCATAACCAACTACGCCCTTAGTTGTGTGAGTGCCACATTGTATAATATCCCCATTACCGCTAACTGCACGAAGGCCAAGGGTGTTCTCCCTGCAGGTCCCGTATTTTACTGCGCGTGGCCCAGCTGAATTGTAAGCGAGGTTTCCACCTACGCTACAAAAGGCTGCACTGGTTGGGTCTGGCGCCCAAAAAAAACCATGTTTAGCAGCTTCCTCTTGAACCTGTAAATTTGTTACTCCAGGTTGCACATCAATACTTCTATTTCGGGCATCCATTTTTATTATTTGATTCATGCGTTCAAATGAAACAATAAGTTCATTATGAATAGGTACGGTCGCGCCGGTTGTGCCAGTGCCGCGTCCTCTAGCGATTAAGGGTATTTTATAATGGTTGCAGGTAAGTACAATTTCTTGTACTTGTTGTTCTGTACGTGGGAAAACAACAGCAAGTGGCTGTGCTTGTCTACGGCTATTATCGTAGCCATAGGTAATGCACTCAGTACTATCGATGAGTAAGTCATCGGTACCTACAAGTTTTTTTATTTGCTTTAGGAAGGCGTTGCTCATGTGCTTATTGTACCGCAGCGAGGTGCGGTCTTATGCGCCTAATAATTGAGAATCTACTAAATCCCCAAGACAGTGAATAATGACGAGATGTGTTTCCTGTATGCGGATTGGACAATCTGCATCAACCCTGACTTCAATGTCGTCGTGATTTAGTCTAGAGCAAACCTCACCACCACTTTGGCCTGTGAGTGCAATGATTTTCATATTTCTCTCGTGAGCGGTATCAATTGCGCTGACGAGGTTTCCAGAATTGCCGGTAGTAGTAATCAGAAATAATAAATCTTCAGGTTGTCCTAATGCCGCAATTTGCCGTGAAAATATCTGATCATAATTATAATCGTTGGCAATCGAGGTTAGTGTAGAGGTGTCTGTAGATAGAGCAATGGCAGGTAGGCCGGGACGCTCCATTTGGAAACGGTTGAGCATTTTTGATGAAAAGAGTTGAGCTTCACCGGCGGATCCGCCATTTCCGCAGGCCAATATTTTTCCACCTGATAACAAGCTTTGCGTCATTAATTGTGCCGCGAGAGCAATATTGTTTTGGGCTTTTTCGAGTGTGCGTTGTTTGGTTTTGATGCTTTCGGTAAAGTTGTGATTAATTATATCGATTAGGTTCATTTTGTTTAACTGGCTAGATTAAAATGCATTTTGAATCCATTCAATGCTTAGTTTGTTTTGGTTGTTGATGTTGTTGCCTGTGAGAGCTACAACATCAAATCGGCTGTTGTATTCACTGCCTTTTTTTTGCATGTAATAAATAGCAGTGGTTTGTATTTTTTTTTGTTTAGCTGGTGTAACGCTTTCTAGTGCGCCACCGTAGTCTAAATTTTTACGGTAGCGAACCTCAATAAATACGAGCGTGTCCTGATCTTGCATAATAAGGTCGACTTCACCATATCGACTGTAAAAATTTTTATCAATGAGTTTAAGGCCATTTTGTTTTAAATAGCTGCAGGCAATATCCTCAGCTGCTTTGCCTTTATTAATGCGACTTTGGAACAGGCGGCTTAGCATTGGATGTCAAATTTATTGGCATGTTATTAATGTTAATTATTTGAGGTATGCCTTTTTTAAACTGTGCCCATAGTAGCTCTCTATGTATGCGATTAAAGGGGTCAATATAGAGGTTGCCCGTTTCACCTGAAAAACGTTCATATGACTTGTTTTTTAGGCGACCTAAAAAAGGTATTACATTGTATGCATCAACACCTAGTGCAAAAAAACGAGTATAGCGTTGTTGTTCGGGCCAATAGTTTATCAGTGATTGTTTGGATTGGTTAGCGGTATTAAGTATCCATGGCATATCGCAGAAGTTTAAATCATCGATATCTCTATCTGCCTGCTTTTGTAATTGGCCTGTGAAAGCATGGGATGTTGCATATACAGGGATTTCACCTGCGTAATGGAATTTAAACTGAGGTTTTAGTAAGCGCGCATCTTTTGGGGTGGCGGCCATAAAAATCATATCCACATCTTGCCTACGATATGGCGTGAATAGCATATTTTCGCGCGTAATATTTTTAATACTGCGGTAACGAGCATAGCTTTGATTTATATTGAGCATTTTCTGAATAGGCTGTTTAAAGTCATTCTTGTTGGCAGTATAGGTTTGTGAACTCACGACAGTGCCACCAAGTTCTTCAAAGCGCTGCTGAAATGCATTGTGTAATCTATCCCCCCACGGTCCCTCAGGTACTAAAGTTGCTGCATGGGTGCGCCCCTGTCGGAAAGCCATTTCCGCTGATTCTCGCGCTTCATCTTCGGGGAGTAGGCCAAACTGAAATAAGTTGTCGACAATGTCTGAGTTGTTGGTGGTGTAATTTAATGTCAATGTCGGCACATTCATCTGTGAAGAACGCGCAAGTATATCGACTGCCGATTTTAGAAATGGACCAATAATGAAGTCTGCGCCTTCATCAGTGGCTTTCTTGTAATAGTTCCAGATAGCAGCTTGGTTATCACTGGTGTCAATAAAGCTAATGCGAGGTTGGAAGCTTTTATCTGGGTGTTGGTAGTATGAGGACATAATGCCATCACGGATTGCGCTAGCAACCTGTGCATATTTACCATTGAGTGGTAGTAGTACAGCGATGTGTTTGGGTTGTGTAATCAGTTCAATTTGCTTATTACCCAGTTCACTAATAAATGTTTTTACAGCGGGATGTTCGGGGAACTCCTGTTGCCACAGATAAATACCGTCTTGTAAGTATTGCCAATCAACCTGGCCTCGTTTAGCAACTAAAACCAACTCAACCCAGCCAAGTAGGTCCATGTTTAGTGGAGCTTTACTTATTTGTTGTAGGTTAGTCTCGGGTAACAGTGAAAGAGCTTCCCAGATGGCCTGATGGTTAAGTTCGCGATCAAAAGAGTCAGTAATTAATGGAGCTAGTTGTACTCGAGATTTTGCAGACTCTAGTGGGTAGCCAGCATCTAAATAAGCGCGTGACCTTAATAAGAATACCTGAGATTGCTGTTCAGGCGACAGAATACTGCGGAGTTGTAATAGCTTGAGGGCTTCCCTTGGGAGTCCTTTGTTAAGAGCTATTTCAGTATTTAGTAAGCTGACTTCAATGCTGTCATTGTGGTTGAGTAGTTCAGGCTCAATTTCTGCAATTTTGTTTTCTGCGAGTAAGAATTGATTTCTCTGGATAAGCAGTTGAGTGGCACGAATTAAGTTGTGGTTACGCGCCACGCCTTCAGACAGGTTGGCCTTGTTTATATAGGATTCAGCAGTTTCCTCAGTCTTTATATCAGAGGGTTCTACGTCCAGTGGCTGTGCGCCTTCAATGCTTGTATGCCTGGTAGGGGCACAGGCTGAAAGTGAGGCTAGTATGCAGGGCACGACTAATGTGAGAGAAATATTCTTTAAATATGGGGTCATTGTCTAGAGTACGGCTAACTAATGTTATTATTGCGCCCCAGAGTATCTTGTTTGGAGCCGCGAGTGTCAATGAATCAGGGCATACTTTATATAGTAGCCACCCCTATTGGAAATCTTTCTGATATATCAGGGAGGGCAATTGAGGTTTTAAAACAGGTGGATTTAATTGCCGCAGAAGATACTCGGCACAGTAAATCATTATTGCAGCATTATGGTGTAGGTGCGCCCATGCAGGCATATCATGAGCACAATGAAGAATATTTGACGCCCAAGCTTATACAGCGTTTGTTGGAAGGTGAAAGTATTGCTTTGATTTCTGATGCAGGCACCCCTCTACTGAGTGATCCCGGTTATCGACTCGTGAAAGCGGCGCATGAGTCTTCAGTAAAAGTTAGCCCATTGCCGGGGCCTTGTGCAGCAATTGCTGCAATATCGGTGGCTGGTTTGGCGACAGATCGATTTTTGTTTGCAGGCTTTAGTCCACATAAACAAGGAGCAAGACAGGCTTTTTATCGAGAGTTTGAGCGTCAGACAGCCACATTGATTTTTTATGAGTCTAGTCATCGTATTGTCGCAGCAGCGAAAGATTTGCTACAGGTGTATGGGCCAGACAGGCATATTGTGATGGCGAGAGAAATAACCAAAACATTCGAAACTATTCACAGTACGGCTTTGGGTGAATTTCCTGAGTGGCTGGAGGCTGATCATAATCAACAAAAGGGTGAGTTTGTACTTGTGCTGGAGGGTGCAGCTAAAAATGACAATGACTTGGAGTTGGATATGGAGAATACGCTAAGGGTGTTGTTAGAGGAGTTGCCTGTGAAGCAAGCCAGTCAATTGACGGCAAAAATAACCGGCATGAAAAAAAACCAGGTTTACAAGCTGGCGCTTGATATTTCAGGTAAGTAATTGAAAAATATATAAAAAAATAAATCCATAATTGGGTGCTGAGTATATCACCCGTTTGGGGTGTAATTATTTCTTACATATTTAACTGCTTGATACTTAACCTAAAAAGCATCTATTTTTCCTACAACGTCAAAAAAAAGAGCTATATCGTCAGCTAATCTTACAAAAATATGACACTGGGCATAATCTTTATTGCCTGTGATGTGTAACGTATTGTTTTTATTTGTTTTTAAAAAGTAGGTACGGGGTATGCATTTAACTCAACAAGCTTACATCCACGACACTCAAAATAAATTATATAAATTAAAGTGGCCGCAATAATTTGGACTGTATGCATCTAAATGAAAAAACAGAAATAAATTTGGACGTTTGAGCTGTGTGTTACGCAGCTAAATAATATAGTTTTTAGATGGAGTTCCAGATGGCACCGTTATTTGCAGTATATGAAGATTTTAGTTCTTGTTGTGATGAGTTTGTTGAGGGCGTTAGCTACCTCAAAGATCGTTCAATACCAAATGCAATTGATAGCTTCCAGCAAGCTTTCGAATCAGTAGGTCGTGCTGATGTATATCATAATAAATATGCGTCATATTGTGGCTTGGCGCGTGTTTTATCAGGTGATACATCGGGTTTAGAGATGTGTAGGGAAGCGGCCAAAAGTGAGTTGCATGACGGTGATGTATATCTGAATTTGGCCCGTGCCGAATGGTACTTTGAAAATCGCAAGGCAACGATCATAGTGCTTAAGAAAGGTCTGAATATTGATAATCGCCACCCTGGTCTGCGTCAAATGCGTGAGCAGCTAGGCGTGAGGCAGCGCATGGCATTGCCTTTTTTGCCTAGAACGCACCCGTTGAATAAAACACTGGGTAAGTTAATGCGCATTGAGTAGTAAAAGAATAATCAAAATGATAAGAGGGTTAGTTATAACAATAAGACGGTGCAAGGCCTGTTGGTCATAAGTTAATTAGCGTGGTTGACCACAGATGTTTTCATCTGTGGTTTTTTTTTGCATCGAGTATGAGGCTCTAGTTGGCGCCTTTGTTTGAATTATTCTACAAGAGGACATGTTATGAATATTGAGAAAGTTACTTATAAGGACTACAGTCTATGCGATCCCAATTTTATACAAGGTGTTGAATTGCTGGCTCAGGATCTCGTTGCACAGGCCGCTCATTGTTTTGAACTGGCTTATGAACAGGTTACATATCAGGACTTGCATCATAATAAGTACGCCTCATTTTGTGGGTATACCCGAGTGTTAAATGGGGGCGATCGGGGTGGTTTATCACTGTGTAGAGAGGTTTCTCGCCGTGAGTTGTATGATGGAGATGTGTTTTTTAATTTAGCTAAGGCTGAATGGTTTTTTAAAGCGCGAAAACGGACTATTGGAGCATTGAAAGAGGGTTTAAGGATTGACTTTATGCATCCTGGCTTGCGAGAATTGCGCAATAATCTAGGCGTTAGAAAAAAAGCGCCTATTATGTTTTTACCAAGAGAGCATGCGTTGAATAATGGCTTAGGTAAATTACTTAGAAAATAGGAATAGTTTTCTAAAGAGGGAGTGCTCTAGATGTAGTCAGTTATTAAAGGGAGTTTTATACACAAACAAGGAGGTGGTTGTGTCTTATATTAAAGCGATTTATTTCGATTTAAGTCAGTGTAATGAAGACTTTGTTAAAGGGATTGAGTTTTTAGAGCAGTGCTCTGTTAAAGATTCCGTCGCGTGTTTTAAGAAAGCGTGCAATTCAAATGTGGTCAGTGACCAATTATTACCCAAATATAAATCTTATTATGGCCTTTCCTGTTTGTTGAATGGGGATGATGAGGCTATTTCTATCTGTCGCAGCGTTGTAAATATATGTCCGCATGATGCGGATGTGTGTCTAAATCTGGCTCGGGCTGAGGCTTTTATAAATAACAGAAAAGAAGCTCTTCATGCTATTGATAGGGGGTTGGTTTTCTCAGCTCATCATGATGGATTAAATGCTTTAAAAAGTAAGCTAGGTGTGAGAGGGCGTAGATTTGTACCATTTTTATCCAGAAATAATCTTCTCAATATTGCTCTGGGACGATTTATACGTGGAAAAAAGTAAATGTTGGGTTTGCTTTCTATGCTATAGTTTTGCGCGAAGTTGGCTGGGTAATCGCTGTGTGAGCAATCTTAGGGTTGTTTGCAGGGAGGAAAGTCCGGGCTCCAAAGGGCAGGGTGCCAGGTAACGCCTGGGGGGTGTAATGCCCACGGCTAGTGCAGCAGAAAGATACCGCCTCAGTTTGCTTAGGCTTAGTGAGGTAAGGGTGAAATGGTGCGGTAAGAGCGCACCGCGCAACTGGTAACAGTTTGTGGCAAGGTAAACCCCACCTGGAGCAAGACCAAATAGAGAAGCTGAGGCGTGGCCCGCGCTGCTTCTGGGTAGGTTGCTTGAGGCGTATAGCGATGTACGTCCTAGATGAATGATTACCACGGCTTCGGTCGTACAAAACCCGGCTTACAGGCCAACTTCCTTTTTAATTCCCCATCTCAATGACCTTCTTAAAATTCCTCGTAGTTAATGTAGTTTATTAGATAGTTTACTTAACTATCTGACTTGCCTTTTGTTATTCCGTTTGTCGACATTTTATTTATGTGAACCACTCCTAAGTTGTTGTCATATAAGGAAAAAACCCTCTAATTATTGCCTGTTTTTTCTTGACAGTGGAGGGTTAGGGTACCTATAGTACGGTTGTGTGGAGAAAAGTGGGTGAATGTGGGTGAAAATGTATTTTCGCAACTCCATGTTCTCTCTTTAAGCTAAACCGGCTTGTATAAATATGGCGCAAACGAATAAGCAATGATTTTCCGTGGAATAAACAATCTAACGCTGGATGCAAAGGGCCGTATGGCTATTCCATCCCGTTACCGTGACCGGCTCATGGAGTCTTGCGGTGGGCGTTTAATTGTGACAGCTGACCTTGATCGCTGCCTATTGGTATATCCGCAACATGAATGGGAAATCATAGAGGCTCAGCTGGTTAATCTGCCAAGTTTAAATAAGCAGTCTCGTTTGATGCAGCGATTGTTAATTGGTCATGCGACTGAGGCAGAGTTAGATAGTCAGGGCCGTATATTGTTGCCAACTATGCTACGTGAATACGCGGGTTTAGATAAGAAATGTGTGTTGATTGGTCAAGGTAAAAAGTTTGAAATTTGGGATGAGCAGGTGTGGAGCGACAACCAGAAGGCCTGGTTGGATGAAGTTGATAGTGATGACAGTGAGTTACCTGGCGCACTAGAAAGTCTGTCTCTGTAATGGTTGATGAGAATAATACCCACCGGCCTGTTCTACTGGACGAGGCGGTGGATGCATTAGCTATAAAAAGTGACGGTATTTATCTGGATGGGACATTTGGCCGAGGTGGTCATTCAGAGAAGATTTTAAGTTGCTTGGGTTCGCAGGGTCGCTTGTTGGCGATGGATCAGGATCCACGTGCAATTGAAGAGGCGCAGCAGAAGTTTGCTAGTGAGCCGCGGTTCGAAATTGTTCAGAAAAATTTTGAAAAAATGGAAGAGTTTGTAGCAGATAAAGGATTGGCGCAGAAGATTGATGGCGTGTTGCTGGATATAGGTGTCTCATCGCCCCAGTTGGACGATGCCACTAGAGGGTTTAGTTTTTTAAGGTCCGGACCGTTGGATATGCGAATGAACCCTCAGGTCGGACAGTCTGCAGCAGAGTGGTTAGCGAGTGTTGATGAATATGATCTCGTGACGGTATTGATGCATAAAGGTGAAGAGAAGTTTGCGCGACGTATTGCAAGTGCAATTGTGGCGACAAGAAAAGAAGTAGAAATAACGGATACAGTTCAGTTGGCGAATATTATTGCTGAAGCTAAGCCGGTTAAAGATAAAAAAAAGCATCCGGCAACAAAGAGCTTTCAGGCGATTCGAATACACATAAATCGAGAGCTGGAAGTTTTGGAAAGTGCGTTGCAAGCATCATTAAATGTTTTGTCGGTAGGCGGGCGTCTTGCAGTTATTAGTTTTCATTCCTTAGAAGACCGAATGGTTAAGCGTTTTTTTAGAGATGTTTCGCGCGGCCCGCAATTGCCAAAAGATATACCAATGATGGCAAAGGATATGGAACAGCCATATAAGTTAGTTGGTAAAGCGATTAAGCCAAGTAAGCAAGAATTGGAAGAAAACCCAAGAGCTAGAAGTTCGGTGTTACGAGTGTTGGAAAGAATTAAGTGAAATTTATGTTGGCAATGGTTGCTGTGTTAATTCTGGCCATTATGTCATCAGCAATATCAGTAATTTACAGTAAACATCAAAGTCGAAAATTGTTTGTTGAGTTGCAGAAACTTGAAAAGCAAATAGATGAATTAAATGTTGATTGGGGACGATTGCAGTTGGAACAAAGCACTTGGTCCTCACACGGAAGAATAGAAAAAATTGCGCGTACAAAATTACATATGACGCTGCCGAAGGCAAACGAAGTTATATATATAAAATAATGAAAAATAAAAATAACAAACCGCAGTACCAATTCAGACGCATGATTGTTTTGTCTGTTTTTGCGCTATTAATAAGCGGTTTGTTTTATCGCGCATTAGATATGCAGGTTCTTAATCAGGCGTTTTTCCAACAGCAAGGTGATGCTCGTCATCTTAGGACGGTGCCAATTTCTGCGCATCGTGGTGATATTTATGATCGTAATGGTGAGCCATTAGCAATTAGCACACCAGTTGATTCTGTATGGATCAATCCGAAAGAATTTACAGGTTTTCAAAAAGTTTCTCATTTGGCGAAAGTACTGAATTTAAATTCAGTTCATTTAAAAAATAAAATACAGAAACATGCAGCGAAGGAATTTATATATATTCGTCGTCAAGTTTCGCCTGATGTGGGCATTAAAGTAACGGAATTAGGTATTAAAGGTGTTTATTTGCGCCGTGAGTACAAGCGTTATTACCCCACTGGTGAGGTGGCGTCGCATGTGCTTGGTTTCGCAAATGTGGATGATCAGGGACAAGAAGGATTGGAACTTGCTTACGATGATTGGTTGACAGGTGAGACGGGTGCGAAAAGAGTCATGCGTGATCGCAAAGGACAGGTAATAGATGATGTAGAGCGAATACGTCCGGCGCAGCCAGGCCAGTCGATACACCTCAGTATTGACCGGCGGATACAGTATTTAGCCTACAGCGCCTTGAAAGCATCAGTAAAACAAAATAAAGCCATTGCAGGATCTGCAGTGGTTTTAGACGTTCATACGGGCGAAGTTCTCGCAATGGTTAATCAGCCATCATTTAACGCTAATGATCGAAGTCAGTTGCGTCCAGGTGTTTACAGAAATCGATCAGTAACAGATGTGTTTGAGCCTGGCTCAACAATGAAACCCTTTACAATTGCTGCTGCATTAGAAACAGGAAAATGGCACCCAACAGATAATGTACATACATCTCCAGGGCGTTATAAGGTGCAAGGCAGTTTAATTAAAGATATGAAGGATTACGGCAAGCTTAACCTTGGCGAAATTATTCTTAAATCAAGCAATGTAGGTGTAAGTAAAGTCGCCTTGTCTATAGGGCAAGAACAGCAGCTTGAAATGTATACAAAGCTGGGTTTTGGTTTTGATACAGGCAGTGGTTTTCCGGGTGAGCGCAGCGGTAATTTACGTACATCGAACGTAAGTGACTTTGAACGAGCCACGATGGCGTTTGGTTATAGTCTTTCGGTTACACCGCTACAGCTTGCTAGAGCGTATTCTGCATTGGCTGCGAATGGCACTATCTACCCAGTTACTTTTTTAAAGCGTGAAGATGAGGCGCAGGGTGAAAAAGTAATGTCAGCAGATACGGCTAAAAAAGTACGCCGTATGATGGAACGTGTTGTAAGCGCTGAAGGCACAGCGAAAAAAGCATCTATTGCGAATTATACCGTGGCCGGTAAAACGGGTACCGTGCATAAGTTTGTGTCAGGTGGCTATGCCGATGATCGATATTTATCGGTCTTCGCAGGAATGGTGCCGGCATCTAATCCACAATTGGTTATGGTGGTTATGCTAAATGAGCCAAGAAATGGTGAGTATTTTGGCGGGCAGGTAGCGGCTCCGGTTTTTTCTAAAGTAATGTCGGGTGCGTTACGATTATTAGATGTTGAGCCAGACAATCTTAAATATGTGCAAACCGTTAAAAAAGGTAAGAGCGCATGATGGCTGCTAAAAATGAGCAAATCATGAATATAACGCTGAGGCAATTACTGAGTGATTTTTGTGAAGCAGATTATTTGCCTGATGTAGAAGTAAAAGGTTTGGCGCTTGATAGTCGCCATGTTGAGCAAGGTTTTGTTTTTGTCGCTTTGGAAGGTGGCTTTGATCATGGTTTGGCCTATGCAGAGGCGGCTATCGGGCGAGGTGCCGTAGCTGTTTTATGTGATGCGCAGCACGATCAATACTGTCAGCAAATTTTATCTAAAATAATGACGATGGCGGTTTGTGTTCCAGTTAAAAATCTCCAATCTAAACTAGGGTTTTTATCAAATAAATTTTATCGTTCACCATCGGAAAAATTATTCGTAAGTGGTGTAACGGGTACAGATGGAAAGACATCGGTAAGTCACTTTATTGCGCAAGCAATGAATAGCAGTGATACACCTGCAGCAGTAATTGGCACATTGGGTAATGGATTGATTGATCAGTTGGATGAATCATCACATACAACGCCAGATATATTTAGTCTAAATAATATGCTTTCGCAATTTAAGCTTCAGGGTGCAACAAGTGCAGTTATGGAAGTGTCCTCTCATGGCCTTGATCAAGACAGAGTGCAAGGGATTAATTTTGATGCTGCGGTTTTGACAAACCTAACGCGTGATCATCTTGATTATCATGGTGATATTGAATCGTATAAGCAAGCAAAGAAAAAACTTTTTATTGAAAATGATGATAGAAGTCTGGTGCTGAATATAGATGATGCATTTGGCTGTGAAATGTTCTCTGAATTTGGAGATAAAAGAACAGTATGGTTATACGGTCTGAATGAGCTTCAAGCGAAGCAAAGTAAATTATTTGCCTATGCCAATCATGTAGAAAATAAGCCGGAAGGCATGAAATTTATGTTGGTTAGCTCGCATGGTTCTGCTGAAGTTAATCTTGGCTTAATAGGTGAGTTTAATATTTACAATGCGCTTGCCTGTTTTTGTGTGTTATTACAAAGCGGTATGAACTTTAATTATGCCATAAAGCGTATTGAAAAATTACAAACTGTTACCGGCAGAATGGAAGTTGTCTCGAAGGTAGATAAGCCGACTATTGTTATTGATTACGCGCATACACCAGAGGCCTTATCGCAGGCATTAATAAATGTACGCAAACATGTGACTGGAAAAGTGATTTGTGTATTTGGTTGTGGTGGCGATAGAGACGCTGGTAAGCGGCCATTGATGGCTCAGGTGGCCGATGAACTTGCAGATTTAGTTATTCTTACGAGTGATAACCCACGAAATGAAGATCCTGCGCAAATTATTGACGAAATGAGGCTGGGTATTAGTAATGAGCTTAAGTTAATAGTAGAAGAGAACCGTGCCAGCGCAATTCAGCAAGCCGTAAATATGGCATCAGCAGATGACTTGATATTAATTGCAGGTAAAGGTCATGAAGAATATCAAATTGTAGCAAATAAGAAAATCCCATTTAGTGATAAGCAAAAAGCGATAGAAAGTTTGGAGGCTTACACATGATGAGGTTGTTACAGGTATCTGAGATTCTAAATGGAACTATGCAGGGCAGTGATGTGCAGTTTTCCGCGGTATCAACTGATACGCGCAGTTTACAGCCTGGTGATTTGTATATAGCGCTGTTGGGAGAAAATTTTGATGGCCACGACTATTTGGGTCAGGCGGAAAAAGCGGGCGCAGCAGCGGCAATTATTCATAAGAATGTACAAACAAAGTTACCACATATAAAGGTAGAGGATACGCGTAAGGCGTTGGGGGATTTGGCTGCGGCTTGGCGTCAATCATTTAATGGAAAAGTTGTTGCTATTACCGGTAGTAATGGCAAGACAACGGTCAAAGAAATGACGGCTGCTATTTTGTCAGAGCAGGGCAAGGCGTTAGCAACTAAGGGTAATTTTAATAATGACATTGGTTTGCCACTCACATTGTTGAGAATGGATAAGGAAGAGTTTGCAGTGATCGAAATGGGTGCTAACCATCACGGTGAAATAGCATATTTAACCAGTATAACTAAGCCGGATGTTGCGGTTATCACAAATGCGGGTCCTGCGCATCTGGAAGGTTTTGGTTCTATTCAAGGTGTCGCTGAGGCGAAAGGTGAAATTTATCAAGGTTTAGACAAGCAGGGAATTGCGGTTGTAAATTTAGATGATGAATATGCTGACTACTGGTTGGGCCTCAATAATCTACATAAGACACTTACTTTTTCTATGAGTGATACATCTGCAGATGTTTATGGGGAATGGAAGCCTGGTGCAAATGGTGGTGAGCTGAGTGTGAAGATTAAAGATGAAAGCTTCACTGTGAATTTGCAATTACATGGTATTCATAACGCAATGAATGCCTTAACAGCAATTTCTCTTGCAGGGTCTTTACAAGTGCCTAAAGACAAAATGGTTCAAGCATTAAATGAATTTAATTCAGTAGGTGGTCGGCTTAATTTTCATCAGGTAAGTGAGTCGTTGGTAGTTATTGATGATACTTATAATGCAAATCCAGCATCAGTAAAAGCCGGGATAGAAGTGCTTGGTGAGTTATCAGGTGAACACTGGTTAGTATTAGGCGATATGGGTGAATTGGGTGGTGAGGAAAAAAGCATACATTATGATATGGGTACCCATGCAAAAGAGTCTGGAGTAGATACATTGCTTGCTGTCGGTGACGCAAGTCGATATTCCGTTGAAGCCTTTGGTAATGAGGCAATATTTTTTGAGACTAAAGACGAACTAATTACGTTTGTACGGCAACATGAATCAGAAAAAATAAATATTCTAGTGAAAGGTTCTCGATTTATGCACATGGAAGAAATTGTTAACTCTTTAATAAAGGGGGCTAACTAATGCTTCTTTGGCTTGCAGATTACTTAACTCAATATCACAGTGGCTTTAATGTTTTTCGATATCTGACCCTTCGAGGGATATTAGGTGCATTAACCGCATTGATTATATCGTTAATAATTGGCCCATCGATGATTCGTAAATTAACTATGTATAAAATCGGCCAGAACATTCGTGATGATGGTCCTCAGGCTCATTTATCAAAAGCGGGTACTCCAACTATGGGTGGTTCACTTATATTAGTTGCAGTTGCGATTAGTACTTTGCTCTGGATGGATTTAGGTAATCGACAGGTCATTATTGCTCTGGTAGTAACAATATTGTTTGGTGGCATTGGTTTTGTTGATGATTATAAAAAATTAAAAGGTGGCAATAGCAAAGGCCTATCGGCGAAGGCTAAATACTTCTGGCAAACCGTGTTTGGCTTGGGTGCGGCAATATATATTTATCTAACTGCAGTACAACCAATTGAAACAACATTAATTATTCCCTTTGTTAAAGATTTATTTATTCCTTTAGGTATTGGTTTTGTCGCGCTTGCATATGTAGTTATCGTCGGTACTAGTAACTCGGTTAATTTAACAGATGGTTTAGATGGACTAGCAATATTGCCAACTGTGATGGTGGCAGGTGCGTTGGGTGTTTTTGCTTATGTAACTGGGCATGTCAATTTTGCAAATTATTTAAGTATTCCGTATGTAAATGGCGTCGGTGAGCTAGTTGTATTTTGTGGTGCCTTGGTTGGTGCAGGCTTAGGGTTTTTATGGTTTAACACATATCCTGCACAAGTATTTATGGGTGATGTAGGTGCCTTGGCCTTGGGTGCTGCTTTAGGTGTTGTAGCAGTATTGGTGCGACAGGAGCTGGTGCTGTTTATTATGGGTGGCATATTTGTTATGGAAACCGTATCGGTCATATTGCAAGTAGCATCATTCAAGTTGACTGGGCGCAGAATATTTAGAATGGCTCCATTGCACCATCATTTTGAATTAAAAGGTTGGCCTGAGCCTAGAGTTATTGTCAGGTTTTGGATTATTACAGTAGTACTGGTTTTAATTGGTTTAGCTTCGCTAAAAGTAAGATAGGCACGGAACTATAGGAACGATGAGTGTAACTGCAGATGTATTATCGAGTATTACAGCAGTTGCATGGGAAACAGCAATGATGACGAATGATAAGCAAAAATCAGAATATATACTGGTTGTCGGGTTGGGCATTACCGGTCTGTCTGCTGTGCGTTATCTAAAATCGCAGGGAAAGGATATTGTCGTAGTTGATAGTCGTAGAGAGGCTCCTGGTCTTAAAGAATTGAAAGCAGATTTTCCAGATGTAAGTGTGTATTTAGGCGAATTTAACGAAACATTATTTCTTGAGGCATCAAGAATTATTGTTAGCCCTGGTGTTTCTATAAAAGAAGATGTTATTCAACATGCTATCGAACGAGGTGTGGATGTCATAGGTGATATTGAACTATTTGCTCAACAAGTTAATGCTCCTGTCGTTGCTGTAACCGGTTCAAATGGTAAGAGTACGGTTGTTAGTCTGCTCGGTGAAATGGCGAAATTAGCAAAAATTAATTATGCGGTGGGAGGAAATATTGGTATACCAGCACTGGATTTAATTAATAAGAATGTGGATTTATACATACTAGAGCTTTCGAGTTTTCAATTAGAAAGTTTGAAAAGTTTAAAACCAGTTGCAGCGGCAGTATTGAACCTTAGTCCAGATCATATGGATCGATATGATAGTTATGCTGAGTATATTCAAACCAAGAGACATATATATCAGCAGTGTGGCATGGCGATAATTAATCGAGATGATGAGCAAGTAAGTGAAATGCAAACAGATAATGAATCTGTTGCAGGTTTTACCATGCACTCACCTGAGCAGGGCGATTATGGCTTGCGAGAATATGATGGTGAAATGTGGTTATGTAAAGGCGATGAGAAATTAATACAACAGAAGGCGCTTAAATTAAATGGTCAGCATAATACGGCAAATGCATTAGCAGCATTGGCATTGGGTAATGCAGCTAATTTTCCTGTTGTAAGTATGTTAACCGCATTAACAACATTTACTGGACTGCCACATCGCACTCAATTTGTCGCTGAAAAGCAACATGTGACATGGGTGAATGATTCAAAAGGTACTAATGTAGGTGCCACTATTGCAGCGATTAATGGTTTGCAGGTAAAAAATAAAATTTTGTTAATAGCGGGTGGTATTGCAAAGGATGCAGATTTCACACCTTTAAAACTAGTGATGAAAGAAAAAATTAGAGGTGTTGTTTTAATCGGTAAAGATGCACCGAAAATTGAACAAGCCCTGATGAACGAAGTATCAATCTGGCATGCTAACGATATGGCAGAAGCGGTAAATGTTGCAGCGGCTAAGGCAATTTCTGGTGATACAGTTTTGCTATCTCCTGCCTGTGCAAGCTTTGATATGTTTAAAGGTTATGAGCATCGAGGTGAAGTTTTTGTTAAGGCAGTGGAGGACTTACAGTGAATGTAGGCCTATTGTTTCAACAAAAGCATCATGGTGTGTTAAATGCGCGAAATGATAAGCCGGTGATGCTGGAAGGTTTAGATTCGACATTAATTGTTCTGGTAGTAGCACTGTTGATGATTGGCTTGATTATGGTTGCGTCGTCATCAATTAGTGTTGCAGATAGTAAAACTAGTACGCCTTTTTATTATCTTTATAGGCAGTTAATGGCTGTTGCACTGGGGCTTGCAGCTGCAATGGTGATTTTTAAAATCCGCCTGGTGTACTGGGAAAAATCAGGAATGATTTTACTGGCTGTTTCATTCGCATTAGTTGTATTGGTATTGGTTCCAGGTATTGGCAAAACAGTCAATGGTTCAACTCGTTGGATTCCAATAGGTGTTTTGAATTTTCAGGTGTCAGAAATTGTTAAGTTATTTTTGATAGTTTATGTCGCGGGTTATTTGGTACGTCACGGTGAAGAAGTACGTTCAAGTTTATGGGGCTTTATTAAACCCATGATTATGGTGGGCATGGTTTGCATGTTTTTATTATTGGAACCCGATTTCGGTGCCTCGGTAGTCATTATGGCAACTGTGCTAAGTATGACGTATTTGGCGGGTGCAAGATTTGTACAGTTTGCAGCGGTTATCGCATTATTTAGTTCTGCTGCTGCATTACTTGTTTATTCATCTCCATATCGTTTACAGAGGCTTACAGCATTTGTAAATCCCTGGGCAGACCCTTTTGATTCTGGATTTCAGTTAACGCAATCTTTAATTGCTGTTGGTTCTGGCGGTTGGTCAGGTACAGGGCTAGGTGGAAGTGTGCAAAAATTATTTTATTTGCCCGAAGCTCATACAGATTTTCTGTTTGCAATATTGGCAGAAGAATTTGGCTTAATTGGTGTAGTGATCGTTATTGGTTTGTTTTCTGCATTGGTGTTTAAAGCATTTATGATTGCGAGAAAAGCAGAGTCTTGTGGTAACCAGTTTGCGGCATATTTAGCATATGGTATTGGTATTTGGTTAGGTTTACAGGCCTTTATAAATATTGGTGTGAATATGGGAGTATTACCTACCAAAGGCTTAACCCTACCACTGTTGAGTTATGGTGGTAGTAGTTTGATTGTTGTGAGTTGCTCGATTGGTTTGTTACTGCGCATAGCTTACGAATGTTCTAATGGGCAAGCAATGAGTAAAACAGCATCAAGAAAGGGATCTGTGCAAAGAAAAACCAGTAAAAAGTCACCGGCGAAGTCAACAAGAGTAAACAGAAAAAATAAAAGTGTAAAAGACTTAATCGAGGAGGCGGCATGAATAATGCGATAGTTCGCCCCGTAATGATTATGGCTGGTGGTACAGGTGGGCATGTTTATCCTGCACTGGCTGTTGCTGAAGAATTAAAACTACGTGGTATTCCTGTAGTTTGGATGGGGACCAAGAAAGGGATCGAGGCCAGACTCGTGCCAGCAGCCGGCATACAAGTAGACTGGTTAGGAATGAGTGGTTTGCGCGGTAAAGGAATTTTAACTTTGCTACTAGCGCCACTTAAGATAGTAATGGCTTGTTATCAGGCATATAGAATATTAATGAAACGTAAACCAGCAGTTGTGTTGGGTATGGGTGGATTTGTCTCAGCACCCGGTGGCTTAATGTCGTGGATGACGCGTGTTCCGTTATTAATACATGAACAAAATGCTGTGCCGGGAATGAGTAATCGAATACTTGCAAAGCTGGCCAATAAAGTGATGGAAGCATTTCCAAATAGTTTTACAAAAAAAGCAACGCATGTGGGTAATCCTGTGCGTAAATTGATTGCTGATTTACCACTGCCAGTAGTTCGCTTCACAAAAAGAACGGATGCACTGCGAGTATTTGTTTTTGGAGGCAGTTTAGGTGCGGCTCGTTTAAATGAATTGGTGCCACAGGTTTGTGCAGATATAAAAGATACAAAAGAATTAAATATAAAGCATCAAACAGGTGCTGGTAATTTTGAACAGACACAAGAAAATTACAAACAGCTGGGTATCAAAGCAGATGTTTTTGAGTATGTTGATGATATGGCAGAGATGTATGCATGGGCTGATTTAGTGATATGTAGAGCAGGCGCAATGACGATAGCCGAACTTGCAGCAGCAGGTGTAGCATCTATTTTAGTGCCATATCCGCATGCTGTGGATGATCATCAAACATATAACGCTCGCTATTTGAGCGACGCTGGCGCTGCTGTGTTAATGCAGCAGAAAGATTTAAATGTGAATTCACTGGTTAACACAATTAATCTGATTGATAGAGACGTAGCGCTTGCTATGGCAAATAAAGCCAAAGAAAAAGGTATGCCTGATGCAACATTTTTGGTCACAGAAGCCTGTTTAATCGCGGGAGGGTTTAATGTTAATTGAATCTCATCCTATGCGTAAAATTCAGCGTGTCCATTTTGTGGGCATTGGTGGCGTTGGAATGTGTGGTATTGCAGAAGTCTTGCTTAATCTCAATTATAAGATTTCGGGATCAGATGTAAAAGAGAATGTAGCAACCAAGCGCCTTAGAAAACAAGGTGCTGAAATATTCATAGGTCAAGCGGCAAAAAATATCGAAAGTGCTGAAGTGGTTGTCGTGTCAACGGCAATAGCTGCAGATAACATAGAAGTTATTGCCGCCAGAGAAAAACGTATACCTATTGTTCGTCGAGCAGAAATGCTGGCAGAGATAATGCGCTTCCGCTATGGCATAGCGATTGCAGGCACGCATGGTAAAACTACGACAACTAGTTTGACAGCAAGTATTTTAATTGAAGCAGGAATAGATCCAACTTATGTAATTGGCGGAAAGTTAAATAGTGCTGCTACCAATGCAAAGTTGGGTGAAGGCAAATATTTTGTTGCGGAAGCGGATGAAAGTGATGCGTCCTTTTTGTTATTACAGCCTATGATGGCTGTTGTAACAAATATAGATGCGGACCACTTGGAAACACATGGTGGTGACTTTGAAAAATATAAACAGTCATTTGTAGAGTTTTTACATCATTTACCTTTTTATGGCCAAGCTATTATTTGTCTGGACGATATAGAAAATAGGCAGATTTTAGACAAAGTCTCACGTCCTATTGTTACCTACGGTATTGAAACAGATGCTGATGTAAAAGCAGAAAATATCCATTGTAACGGCATGCAATGTCATTATGACTTAAAGCTTCCAGGCGAGAATAATTTAATAAATATTACATTGAATTTACCGGGTAAACACAATGTTTTAAATTCGCTTGCGGCAATTACTGTTGCGCATTTATTAGGTGTTGATACGAAGTCAATACAGAATGCACTGCGAACGTTTGATGGCATTGGTCGTCGTATGCAGCAGTATGGGGAAATAAAGACAATTAAAGGTAATGTGTTATTAGTAGATGATTATGGTCATCACCCAACGGAAATTAAAGCAACTCTGGAGGCCGCTAAAGGTGCCTGGAGTGATAAACGAATAGTGGTTGTTTTTCAACCGCATCGATTTACGCGTACAAGAGATTTATTTGAAGATTTCAGTAAGGTTCTGTCAGAAGCAGACACATTAATAATTACAGAAATTTATGCGGCGGGTGAAGAGCATATAGCTGGAGCAGATGGTCGCGCACTTTGTGCCGCAATTCGAGCTAGAGGCCGTGTTAACCCTGTCTTTGTTGAAAATCTTGAAGACTTAAATTCATCTATTATCGACCTGATTGATGATGGTGATGTATTACTGACATTGGGTGCAGGTAGTATTGGTGCTATTGCGGAAAAATTACCTAAGGAGCTGGCGAAATGATGGCGGCTTCAAACGTATACGATTTTAAGGGAACGTTACATATAGATGAGCCAATGGTTAATCATACTAGTTGGCGAGTGGGTGGGAAAGTTGATCAGTTATATATCCCTGCAGACATTGACGACCTGTCTAGCTTTTTAAAAAATTTGCCAGCAGAAGAACCCGTTATGTTTATTGGGCTAGGAAGTAATTTATTGGTAAGGGATGGTGGTATTCGTGGCACGGTGATTTCGTTAAAAGGCAGCCTGCCAGAAATTACGTTATTAGAAAATAATGTAATTAGAGCGAGTGCTAGCGTTAGCTGTGCGAAATTATCACGCTTTTGCCACCGTAATAATCTATTGGGTGGTGAATTCTTTGCAGGTATACCAGGACTGTTGGGCGGTGCATTAGCAATGAATGCTGGGGCATTCGGCGGGGAAACATGGTCGGTAATAGAATCAGTAACCACTGTGGATATGCGGGGCAATATTCATGCTCGATTACCACAAGACTATGAAATTTCATATCGATCAGTAAAAAGTAATAGAAACGAATGGTTTGTAAGTGCTGATATCAAGTTGACTTTAGGTGATGGAGAAGTTGCAGCAAAAAATGTTAAAGAACTTCTTGAAAAAAGAAACAAGACACAGCCAATAGGTCAACCAAGTTGTGGATCTGTATTTAAAAATCCACAAGGTGATTTCGCTGCGCGTTTAATTGAAGCCTGCGGTTTGAAGGGTTATAGAATTGGTGATGCGGTTGTTTCTGAGAAACATGCAAATTTTATTATTAATAGTGGAAATGCCAGTGCTAGCGATGTAGAGAAATTGATGGAGCTGGTGCAAAAAACAGTAGAACAAAAAAAAGGTGTAAAACTACAGTCCGAAGTAAAGATTGTGGGAGAGTTTGCTGATGAGTGATTTTAGAAAAGTAGCTGTGCTTATGGGCGGCTGGTCAGCGGAACGTGAAGTGTCATTAAATAGTGGTACAGCGGTATTAAATGCACTAACTAAACAAGGTATTAATGCTATTGGTGTTGATGTAGACCGTGATATTTGTAAGCAATTAAAAGAAGCTGATTATAGCCATGTCTTTAATGTTATGCATGGTCGTGGTGGTGAAGATGGTGTTGTACAAGGTGTTCTGGAATTGTTAAAAATTCCATATACCGGATCAGGGGTGTTGGGTTCTGCATTGGCAATGGATAAGTTGCGCTGTAAGCAAATCTGGCAAGCATCATCACTGACAACGCCGGAATATATAGAATTAAATTCTGCGGAAGACTGTGACGTTGCCTTAGAGCAGTTAGGTTTGCCAATGATGGTTAAGCCTGTACTTGAAGGTTCGAGCATTGGTATCAGTAAGGTAAATACACGTGAAGAATTGTTACCTGCATGGGAGCTGGCAAAGAAAAGTGGCGGAACTATTATTGCAGAAAAATTTATTCAAGGTGAAGAGTATACTGCGGCTATTTTAGGTGATCGAGTTTTGCCAATGATTCGCTTGCGTACAGATAATGACTTTTATGACTATCAGGCAAAATATGTTTCAAATGATACACAGTACATATGTCCTTGTGGATTGTCTGAAATTCATGAAGCGGAACTCTCTGACATGATGATGCACGCTTTCAAAGCGGTTATGGCAGAAGGTTGGGGGCGAGTTGACTTTATGCTTGATAGCGATAATCAACCCTGGTTGATTGAAGTGAATACAGTTCCAGGTATGACGGATCATAGCTTAGTGCCAATGGCAGCCCAACATGCGGGTATCTCATTTGAAAATTTGGTATTGGAGATTTTACAGGGGGCGTTTATTCATGAATAAAAAGCGCCAGGCTGTAAGAGGGATACAAAAAGCTAAAAATAAAAAGGCAGAGAACGCTCTATCGTTATTAGTAACGTTGTTGCGCACTTTGTGGCGGCCAAAATTATTATCGTTCGCTATATTGGTAGTGTCGGTCTCTACTTTGGCTGTGAATATTGATATGCAAAAAATATTACCAATATCTTCAGTGAAGATAGAAGGTGAATTTAAGTATCTGGATAAAGAGCAGTTACAGAACCAGGCAATGCCTGTTGTTGATAGCGGGTTCTTTAGTGTTGATTTATCAGCTGTACGAAATGTATTTATTAGTTTGCCGTGGGTTGAAGACGTTTCAGTGAGGCGTCAGTGGCCAGATCAATTACTGGTTAGAGTAATTGAAAAAAAGCCAGTGGTTTATTGGGGCGATAAAGCAGTACTTAGTGCAAAAGGTGTGTTGTTTGTACCAGAAAAAAAATTGAGTGAGAACTTACCCTATCTCAATGGACCTGACGGTTTACATAAAACAATGTTTCAAGAATTGGCTCGTATGCAGGCATGGTTACTAGAAACTGGCTTACATATACAAGGTATGAGTCTGGATGAAAGACGATCATGGACATTAAAAATGACAGATGGAATAGAACTCAGATTGGGCAGAGAAAAAATGCATCAGCGATTACAGCGATTTGCATCAGTTTATAAAAATAATTTTCAATCAGAAGTACGTAAAATCAAGCATATAGATATGCGATATACCAATGGTTTTGCAGTGGCCTGGACAGAGGCATAATGTTATGACAAAAAAGACAGAAAAAAACTTGGTAGTTGGACTGGATATAGGGACATCTAAAGTAGTCGCTATAGTCGGTGAAATAACGCCAAGTGGTGAGGTTGAAATTATTGGTCTTGGTTCTCATCCTTCAAAAGGTTTAAAAAAAGGTGTAGTAGTCAATATTGAATCTACCGTGCAATCAATTCAGCGTGCGGTAGAAGAGGCTGAATTAATGGCAGGATGTCAGATTAATTCTGTATATGCAGGGATTGCTGGTAGTCATATTAAGAGCATTAACTCGCACGGCATAGTGGCAATTAAAGATAGAGAAGTCAGTGATATGGACCTTGATCGTGTTATAGATGCTGCACGTGCCGTTGCTATTCCGGCAGATCAGCGTGTCCTACATGTTTTGCCACAAGAATTTATTATTGATGAGCAAGAGGGTATTCGTGAACCGATTGGTATGTCAGGTGTGCGACTAGAAGCAAAAGTACATTTGGTAACTGGTTCAGTAGGTGCTGCACAAAATATTATTAAATGCGTGCGACGTTGTGGGCTGGAGGTTGATGATATTATTTTAGAACAGCTTGCATCTAGTTACTCTGTATTAACGGATGATGAAAAAGAGTTAGGTGTATGTATTGTTGATATCGGTGGCGGTACAACGGATATTGCAGTTTTTGCTGATGGTGCGATTCGACATACAGCAGTGATTCCAATTGCGGGCGATCAGGTAACCAATGATATCGCCGTCGCTTTACGAACACCGACGCAATATGCAGATGAAATAAAAATTAAATATGCTTGCGCGCTTCGTCAGCTAGCCAATCCAGAAGAAACGATTGAAGTACCAAGTGTTGGTGATAGAGCGCCGCGTAAATTATCGAGACAAACATTAGCTGAAGTTGTTGAGCCTCGTTACGATGAATTATTAACACTGGTTCAAGCAGAGTTAAGAAAAAGTGGTTTTGAAGATATTATTGCGGCCGGTGTCGTACTTACCGGTGGCAGTTCAAAAATGGAGGGTGTAGTGGATCTTGCAGAAGAAATATTCCACATGCCTGTTCGTTTGGGTAAGCCGCAGTATGTAAGTGGCTTAGCAGACGTAGTATCCAATCCAATTCACGCTACTGGTGTTGGGCTGTTGTTATTTGGAGAGCAGCATCAAAACAGTGGTAACCGATATTTTTCAACCGAAGGGGGAATGAAAGGCACATGGGAACGTATGAAAAACTGGTTCCAGGGGAACTTTTAGCAATATCTTCCGGAGTTAAAATTCGGGAGAAACAAATTTTAATCAAAAATAAGCGGACAACAGAAGATTGTCTGAATAAAAATACAAATGAGGAGAGAGCACATGTTTGAGTTGATGGATTCTGTTGCACAAGATGCCGTCATTAAAGTCGTTGGAGTTGGCGGCGGTGGTGGTAATGCGGTTACACATATGATGTCAACGGGTATTGAAGGCGTTGATTTTGTTTGTGCTAATACAGATGCGCAAGCACTTAAAAAAATCAATGGCGTAACGTCGTTACAAATTGGTGGCAATATAACTAAAGGATTAGGCGCAGGAGCTAATCCAGAAATTGGTCGCCAGGCAGCATTGGAAGATCGTGAACGCATTCAAGAAACTTTGATGGGTGCCGATATGATTTTTGTAACTGCTGGTATGGGTGGTGGTACAGGTACAGGTGCTGCTCCAATCGTTGCACAAATAGCACGCGACATGGGAATACTTACGGTGGGTGTTGTAACTAAGCCTTTTGTATTCGAAGGCGCAAATCGTATGAAAATTGCTGCCAGTGGTATTAAGGAATTAAGTCAGCATGTTGATTCATTAATTACTATTCCGAACGATAAATTGCTTAGCGTATACGGACGTGAATTCGATTTAATGAATGCCTTTAATGGAGCTAATGATGTATTGCATAATGCAGTTCAAGGTATTACTGAGCTGATTACTCATCCTGGTGTTATCAATGTCGATTTTGCAGATGTGCGCACAGTAATGACGCAAAATGGAATGGGCATGATGGGTTCCGGTCGTGCTACGGGTGATAACCGAGCAGCATTGGCGGCTGAATCTGCAGTAGCTAGCCCATTATTAGAAGATGTAAATATTTCGGGCGCACGAGGTATTCTGGTTAATGTGACTGGCACTAATTTAACATTAGGTGAGTTTGAAGACATCGGCGCCATTATTAACTCATTTGCTTCAGAAGAAGCAGTTGTAGTTATGGGGACGGCTATTGACCCAGAATTGGAAGATGAATTACGTGTAACGGTTGTTGCTACAGGTTTAGGTCAGCAAATACAGCAAGCTAACAAGGATACAATGAAAATTGTGAAGCGTAATACAGCTGGAGATGTAGATTATGGCGACTATGATAAGCCAACAATACAGCGTAAAAAGGCATCTGGAGATGGTTTAACGGGTACATTAGATGATGACTTGTTGGATATTCCCGCTTTTTTACGCCGTCAGGCTGATTAAAGTAGTGGCTAATTAAGAAACTGGTAATCTACATATAAGAATTGGAGAAAGTAAAAACTCTTTTCCATTTTGTGTGCAAGTTGGCTGTTTGTGGTTGAAACTTGCCTATAATGACCTATATCAGAATATTATGTTCTTATTGTTACAATTTATGTATAATTTGTGCGGCTTTTTTGGGTCATTGGCTAAATGGTTAATGATGTCGCAAAATATGCTTAATAATTAGGGATTTCCACTTGATTCGTCAACGTACTATAAAGAATGTCATCCGCGCAACCGGTGTAGGTTTACATACAGGCAACAAGGTATATCTTACTTTGCGACCTGCCGCGCCAGATGCAGGCATAATATTTAGACGTGTAGATCTAGATGAGCCAGTTGAAATATACGCAAAAGCAGAAAATGTATGCGACACACAGCTTTCTACCACGCTAGGTGAGAATGGTGCAAAAGTTTCTACAGTAGAGCATTTGCTATCTGCGATGGCTGGCTTAGGCATTGATAATGCTTATGTTGATTTAAGTGCCGATGAAGTTCCAATTATGGACGGTAGTTCAGGTCCTTTTGTCTTTTTACTGCAGTCTGCGGGTATTGTTGAGCAGAATAAAGCTAAGCGATTCATTAGAATTACAAAGCCAATTATTGTTGAAGAAGAGGATAAATGGGCAAAGTTTGAGCCTTTTGAAGGTTTCAAAGTTAGCTTTACCATTAGCTTTAAGCACCCAGTTTTTGATGGTGCACCGCAACAGGCCGAAATTGATTTTTCTTCCACTTCATTTGTTAAGGAAGTTAGTCGCGCCCGTACTTTTGGATTCATGAGCGACTTTGAAAAGTTGCGTGAAAACAATCTTGCACTAGGTGCTAGCCTGGATAATGCCATTGGTGTTGATGAGTTCCGAGTGCTTAATGAGGATGGTCTGCGTTATCAAGACGAGTTCGTAAAACACAAAATTCTAGATGCAATTGGAGATTTATATCTTCTAGGTCATAGTCTTATAGGTGCTTACTCTGGTTACAGGTCAGGGCATGGATTGAACAATAATTTATTAAAAACACTTATTGCAAACCCAGATGCATGGGAAGAAGTAACCTTTGAAGATGATGATGCGATTTCACCTATTTCATACTCTCAGCCGGTTCATGCATAGTTAGAAATGGCTGAGGATCAATAAAAAAGCCCCTTTTAGATGGGGCTTTTTTATTGTCTGAAATAAAGTGAAGGTGATTTCACTTCGCTTTTTTGGACAGGCGCAGCATTGCCTCACGAAGTGCGGGATCAGAAATACAGTTAGCTGTTTGGTCAATCACTCTCGCGCTATCGCTGCTTAGTGTTCTTTTAGGAGGGATATAAGGTTGAATAGCCCGTATCGGCGGTGATAATCTAATTTTTATTCTAGTGAGTGTAATGCCTGCATGCTGATGTAGAGCTTCAAGTATGGTCTGGCTGAACATGCGAAGACGGGTTTGCCATACTGGCGAGTCGGTTAATAAAATCAGTTCATTATCACGTATGCCCACAACATCAAGGTGTGAATGGCAGTCTAAAGGGAGTGAGGCCTTGATAGCCTGCCCTATTTTTTGCAATTCATGTGCCTTTCGTAAAATACGCTGTTGTAATTTATCAGAGATATTTTCCATTTGAGCTCAATTATGCGGCGATAAGTGGCCCATTTTAATGATTCAGAGGCGATGATGCATTAAGAATCTAAAGAAATGGGCATTATGTAGTAAACACCTGTAATCCAAACGGGTAATATGCTATGTTCTGACCTATATTTTTGTTTATAATCATTTCTTAGGTGCTTCATTACACGTTAGTTTTTCTGTATGGATATAATTCTTTTAAGTAAATTTAGAGGGCGACCTTGCCGAGTGCAAATTGGTAGTCCAATGCAGCTTATGCTGTTGTTTGTGTTTACGTCAATATTTGCATCTGGCTTAGGCTTGTTCGGCTATTGGGTAGGTCAATCACAGGCTTCATCGTCGAGTATTACCTCAATTCAGCAAGAAATTAAATTACAACGTGATTTAATCAGCCAGACTCGCTTTAATGCACGGGCAGATTTAGATGCCTTAGCGGCCAGGTTAGGCGAAGTTCAGGCCCATGCTATGCGCTTAAACGCATTAGGTCAAAAGCTGGTCACTATTGCCAAATTAGACCGAGGTGAGTTTAACTTTGAAGAATCGCCAGGTATCGGTGGTCCAGAGGAGCTTGGGCTACAGGAATTGGACTTTGGCAGTGAGATAGACGAGGTCATACTTGAGCTTGAGGATCGTGAGCAGCAACTTGGCGTGTTGGAAAACATATTGATGAGTAGCCACATGCAGGAAGAAGTGCTACCTGAAGGTCGGCCAATTAAGCGTGGCTGGATTTCATCTTATTATGGAATGCGTACAAATCCTTTTTCGGGGAAATTACAGTTCCATAAAGGTATGGATTTCGCAGCAAAGTCTGGTTCCGATGTTTTGGCTGTGGCAGGCGGTGTCATAACCTGGTCTTCCAAGCGTTATGGTTATGGAAATTTAGTCGAAATAAATCATGGAAATGGTTATATGACTCGCTATGGGCATAATGCAAAAAATCTGGTCGAAGTTGGCGACACAGTCAAAAAAGGGCAGTTAATCTCCTTAATGGGTTCAACTGGTCGATCTACTGGTCCACATGTACATTTTGAAGTGCTTAAAAATGGTCGTCAGATCAATCCTCAAAAGTTTGTACAAAGGCGATAACAGCTCTTCATATCGTAAATATTGCTGTTTTTTTATACTCAGCACTTAAGCCCCCCAGCTTTCTAATGCATAATATCAGCCTCATTTTAAGTAAATTGTAAGTAATAAGGACACACAATGGCATCCAGTTTAATGCGAAAAATTTTTGGTAGTCGCAATGACCGTCAAGTTAAAAAATATCGCAAAATTGTAAACAGTATTAATAACCTAGAAGCGGGATTAGAAAACCTAACGGATGATCAACTGGGTGCCAAAACAGTCGAATTCCGTGAAAGGTTGACGGCAGGAGAAACGCTTGATTCTTTGTTACCAGAGGCGTTTGCAACGGTTAGAGAAGCAGGGCGGCGTGCACTAGGCATGCGACATTTTGATGTGCAGATGATCGGTGGCATTGTCCTACATAATGGCAGTATTACTGAAATGCGAACCGGTGAAGGTAAAACCCTGGTTGCAACATTGGCTGCATATTTAAATGCTTTACCTGGTAAGGGTGTTCACGTAATAACCGTTAATGATTATTTGGCGCAGCGTGATGCTGGCTGGATGGGAAAACTCTATGCTTTCCTGGGAATGACTACGGGTATTGCCGTTGCAGGTATGGATCCTTCGCAGAAAAAAGAAGCTTACGCTGCAGATATTACCTATGGAACAAACAATGAATTTGGCTTTGATTATCTACGCGATAATATGGCATTTAGTGTTGAGGAGAAAGTTCAGCGCGGGCAAAATTTTGCAGTAATTGATGAAGTCGATTCTATTTTAATTGATGAAGCAAGAACGCCACTTATCATATCTGGACCAACCAATGACAACTCAGAGTTATATACAAAATTTAACGGCTTGGTAGCAGAATTAGAACAAGGTGAAATAGCGGCGACGAAAGAGGAAGATCCGACCGGTGACTTCACTGTAGATGAAAAAAATAAGCAAGTTCATATCACCGATCAAGGACATGAAAAAGTAGAACAGCTGCTGATTCGTGAAAATGTTCTTGATGAAAATGACAGCTTATACAGCGCTACCAATATCAACTTAATACATTATCTGAATGCATCTATTCGCGCCAATGTAATTTATCAAAAAGATGTTCATTATATTGTGCAGGATGGAAAGATTGTCATTGTTGATGAGTTTACAGGACGCACAATGGAAGGACGTCGTTGGTCTGATGGTCTACATCAAGCTATCGAAGCAAAAGAAGGCGTTAACATTGAAAATGAAAATCAGACATTAGCTTCTATTACCTTCCAGAATTATTTCCGCCTATACGAAAAATTATCAGGTATGACGGGTACTGCAGATACAGAGGCATTTGAATTTCAGTCTATTTATGGTCTGGAAGTTATGGTTATTCCTACCAATGTGCCTGTTGCAAGAAAAGATCACGGCGATCTAATTTATCTTACCGAAGAAGAAAAATTCAATGCGATAGCTGAAGACGTCAAAGACTGTATAAAACGACAGCAGCCAGTTTTGGTTGGTACAGCTTCAATTGAGGCGTCTGAACATTTGTCTAGCCTATTAGATAAGTTAGATATTAAACACAGTGTATTGAATGCAAAACAACATGAACGCGAAGCAATGATTATTGCCGAAGCGGGTGTACCTGGAGCGGTAACCATTGCGACAAATATGGCTGGGCGAGGAACCGATATTGTATTAGGTGGTAACCTAGATGTTGAGATTGCTGCTAAAGGTGATATTAACGAAGAAGAAAAAGCAGCTTTAAAAGTAGAGTGGGAAAAGCGTCATCAGCAAGTTTTAGACTCTGGCGGGCTGCATGTAATCGGTAGTGAAAGGCATGAGTCTCGTCGTATAGATAATCAATTACGTGGCCGATCAGGTCGACAAGGTGATGCGGGTTCTACGCGTTTCTATTTGTCGTTGCAAGACGATTTAATGCGCATATTTGCTTCAGATAAAGTAGCTGGCCTAATGAAAAAATTAGGTATGGAAAAAGATGAAGCAATAGAGCATCCATGGGTTTCACGTGCAATCGAAAACGCGCAGCGTAAAGTTGAAGGTCACAACTTTGATATCCGGAAGCAATTGCTTGAATACGATGATGTAGCTAATGATCAACGTAAAGTTGTTTATCAGCAACGTAATGAAATGATGTCTGAGGATGATTTGAGTCAAATTGTAGAATCAATTCGAGAAGATGTAGTTGATGCATTGGTTGTAGCTCATGTACCTGTAGGCACTCATGAAGAGCAATGGGACCTTGTTGGACTACAGAATGAGTTAGAAGAAGAAACTGGTTTGCAGTGTGATATTCAAAAGTGGTTAGATGAAGATGATCAGCTTAATGAATATACACTGGGCGAACGCATAATAACTGAACTTAAAACTGTATATAAAGCAAAAGAAGATCAAATTGGCATAACTGAATTACACCGTTTTGAAAAATATATTTTATTACAAGTATTGGATTCACATTGGAAAGAGCATTTAGGCGCGATGGATTATTTACGTCAAAGTGTAAACTTACGCGCTATGGCGCAGAAAAATCCGAAGCAAGAATACAAACGTGAATCATTTGAAATGTTCACGGAAATGCTTGACAGAATTAAGCAGGAAGTTGTTTCTACATTATCTAAAGTTGAAATTAGATCTCAGGAAGAAATAGATGAATTAGAAAGAATGCAGCAAATGCCAACAGATATGAATTTTGAACATGCAGATTCTGACGGTGTTCAAGGGGACGAAAATACTGCAGAAACTTCTAGTGAGGCACAGCCGTTTGTTCGATCAGATAAAAAAGTTGGGCGCAATGATCCTTGTTACTGTGGGTCAGGTAAGAAGTTTAAACAGTGTCATGGAAAACTAACTTAAAAATGTCAGTAGGGCTTATAGAACCAAATGAACTTTTGCCTATCAAGGGTATTCGCTTGTCTTCGGTTTCGGCAGGAATTAAAAAGAATCAGAATAAAGATTTAGTTTTAATAGAAATGTCAGAAAATAGTTCATGTGCTGCTGTTTTTACAAAAAATAAATTCTGTGCGGCACCTGTTACCTTGGCAAAGCAGCATCTTGCTGCAACAGTTCCTCGTTATCTATTAATTAATTCTGGTAATGCTAATGCGGGTACTGGTAAGCAGGGTATGGATGATGCTGTATCCTGCTGTGAGTTAATTGCCAAACAATCAGGCTGTGATGTTCAGCAAGTACTGCCATTTTCTACAGGTGTGATTGGTGAAAACTTACCGGTTGATAAGGTTGCGAATGCAGTTCCAGAATTATTTAACCAGCTTATCGATGATAACTGGATAAGTGCCGCTCATGGAATAATGACCACTGACACTAAATTGAAAGGTATCTCGCGTCAGTTTAAGCTGCAAGGTAAAACAATTACTATTACTGGTTTATCGAAAGGTGCTGGTATGATTCAGCCGAATATGGCGACGATGTTGGCATATATAGGTATAGACGCGGCAGTTGACCAAATCTTGTTGCAGGAATGTTTAATAGATGCAGTAGCTTTATCTTTTAATTCTATTACGGTAGACAGCGATACTTCGACAAATGATGCCTGTGTTTTAATGGCTTCTGGTCAAGCAGGGAACAGTCAAATAGTTGAAAAAAATGAAGACTATTTACAATTGTTTAATGCAGTGAGTGAAGTATGCTTGTATCTTGCGCAAGCTATTATTCGTGATGCTGAAGGTGCTACAAAATTTGTGACAATACAAGTTGGTTCTAGCATGAGTGTTGTAGATGCACGGCAGGTAGCTTACACAGTTGCTCACTCCCCACTGGTAAAAACTGCATTATTTGCATGTGATCCTAATTGGGGAAGGATACTTGCAGCTGTAGGTCGCGCAGGTGTAGAGTTTGATATTGATAAAATTAAAATTTATTTGTGCGATGTTTGTATTGTTTCTAATGGTGGGCGTGACCCAGCTTACACAGAAGAACAGGGACAGGCGGTTATGAATCAGGAGGAAATTTTGATTCGTATTGAGCTTAATACTGGTGAGTGCAAGGCTAGTATATGGACGAGCGATCTATCCTATGAATACGTTAAAATTAATGCAGAGTACCGAAGCTAAAATATAAAATAGTTTTCTTATAAATTCTATTCTGGAATATGAATAATGACTTCCCCAGTCGTTCAAGTCGCCGTTGCGATTATTGTTAATCAAGATAATGAAGTATTGATTTCACTACGCCCTAACTCATCGCATCAGGGTGGCCTGTGGGAATTTCCTGGTGGAAAACTTGAGGTCGGTGAATCTGTTGAAGATGCTCTGAAGCGTGAGCTGTTGGAAGAGCTCAATATTGATTTATTAGAGTCTCAATCATTTAAGATTATTCAGCATCAGTATGCAGATAAAACAGTACAATTAAATATCTATATTGTAAGCTCTTTTCGTGGTGAAGCGAAAGGTGCCGAAGGCCAGCTTATAGAATGGAAAGCTATAGATCAGTTAAATCCGCTAGATTTCCCTGCTGCAAATTATAATGTTATCCATTCATTACAGCTACCTGATAGATATATGATTACAGGGGCATTTAATGATCAGAACGATTTTCTACTCAGGCTTGAAAATAGTCTGCGCTCAGGAATAAAATTAGTTCAGATGCGATGTAAAAATATTGCTCAATCATCTTTTATGGAGTTATCTAATCAAGCATCGACTCTTTGTGAGAAATATAATGCAACACTATTATTAAATTCAAACCCTGAAACTTTCCAAAAGACACATGCTCATGGATTACATTTAAGCAGTCATATGTTGTATTTGTCAGAAGTAAGGCCAGTTGGCCATGATAAATTAGTGTCAGTATCTTGCCATACAGCTGAAGATATAATGCAAGCTAAAAAAATAAGTGCTGATATTATTTTATTATCGCCGGTGAATGAGACAACGAGTCATCCTGGCGTTGATGGTATAGGTTGGTTAGCTTTTGCGGATTTAATTTCTGATGTTGAAATTCCAGTATATGCTTTGGGAGGAATGAATCAAAGCGATATACCAAAAGCAGTAAAACTTGGCGCTCAGGGTGTAGCTGCAATTTCTAGTTTTTGGAAAGAGATTATATAAGAATGAAATTAGGATTGATTTTTCTAGCAGCTGTTTTTGCTGTGTCATATTTACTCGGCTCTTTATTAGACAATAATAAAAAAGTAGATAGTATTGTTACTATCTCGACTTGTAATTTGTTAGATGGAAGTTGTCACGTAGTTGATAAAGGCATTGAATATAAACTTGCTTTTGAAGGTGCGCCATCCCCATTAACACCATTTTATATTAGGGTTTCTGAGTTGAGCTCGCAGCCATCTAAAGTGGAGGTTGAATTTGAAATGGACGGAATGGATATGGGGAATAATTATTATTTATTAGAAAAAAAAGAAAAATATTGGGGAGCTAAAGTGTTGCTACCAGTCTGCTCTCTGGGAAGAAATGATTGGGCGTTACGAGTAAATATTTTATATGAAGAAAAAGTATATTCAACAGACTTTAAATTTTCACAATAAAATAATATCAGTTTTATAAAATACAGCAGGCAATCTTGAATGGAATATTTAGTTTGTTCTGTTCAGGCCTGATTGATGGGTCGCAGGCAGTTAAAAAACGCACTGTGAAGCGGTGTTTTCCTGCGCTAATTTCTGGGAATACATTGCTGTCTTTAGGTAAAGTAACGCGGATCATTAAGCATGTCTGATTGGAGTCGAGAGTTTTTTGATAAAAACCGCCTTCGGCTATTTCTTCAATAGAATCGGTGCTATCTCGAATGACTCGTAATATTAATCTAACTGCGCTTTCTAGTGTTGTGAAGGGTTGAAACCAGTTTTTCAAAGTATCTATGCGGTTTTCAGATGGTAGATTGAGCCAATGCGCATATACGGGTAAATCGAACTCACAAAGGCCACCAGGCATATTCAATCGCTGGCGAATTGCATTGAGGAGTTCGTTTTGTAATAGATCCTGCCCAATGTTGCTATTTATTCCATGCAGTTTTTGTAAGCAAGTTTCCTGCTCATTTATAATGTCGTTGAGTCTATCCTGATTAATGCCTGATATTTCTGTAAACGTTTTAAGCGTGGTATGCTGACGCTCTAATTCTTTGATAGTTTCACGCTTAATATCACCGCGACCAAGCATGCTCATTATATCGAGAATGCTTTTCACGGCACTATATGTGTCCCAATCAGAATGATGATTTATGTGTTGTGCAAACTGATTGAACAAATGTTCTAGCCGTAAAAATGTACGGATGCGCTCATTCAAAGGTTGTTCAAAAATGAGTTGATCTGACATATGTTTACCGTGAATTAAATCTTATTTGTATATTCTGGCATAAAAACCTAATAAACATAAGTCTTATACGTCATAGTAGTTAGCTTGCTATCTATAAATGTGAACTAAGCTTGGTGATTTTTAATGCTAGCTAGTTGTTGGTATTGTTGGTGGTATTGAGTGACCTGATTTTTTAATGAGTCAAGGTCATGTGAGTTATCAATGACTTCATCTGCATAATCTAGCCTAATATCTCGTGATACTTGTGTTTCAATGATAGCATTTACTTCTTCAACACTTCTATTATCACGTTGCTGGGTTCGAAATCGCTGCAACTCTTCATCGCAGTCAATCACTAGCACGTGGTCATATAGTGATTGCTGGTTGGTCTCGATAAGTAAGGGAATCGCGATGATGGCATATGCTGAATCTTGTAGTGCAAGTAGTTGTTGTTCTACAACGCGCTTTATTTTGGGGTGTAGTATCGTTTCTAACAATGCTCGTTGTTGTGCATCGTTAAATACTTTATTGGCAAGTGCTTTTCTATTTAGAGTAGAGTCACTCATCAATATGTCTTTACCAAAAGAGTCAGTGATTTCTTTAAGTGCGGGTTGCCCCGGCTTAACTAGATTATGGGCTATAACATCTGTATCGATAACAGGTACATTGAGTGCCGAAAAAAGTTGGCATACGGTGCTCTTTCCACAACCTATACCACCGGTTAGAGCAACCGTTAGCATGGTTTAGATATTCAGCCAGAGGCGATTAATATCTTGTCCCCACAGAAATGCTATCCAGCCGGCAATCGCAAGGTAAGGTCCGAATGGAATAGGAATATTTTTGTTATGGCGGGTGAAGACAATCATAGCGATTCCGATGACGGCACCAACTAGAGATGACAAAAGGATAATTTGTGGAAGCATTTGCCAGCCCATCCAGGCACCAAGAGCGGCGAGTAGTTTAAAGTCGCCGTAGCCCATACCTTCTTTGCCAGTAATGGCTTTAAATAGTTTGTAGATGCTCCAGAGTATTAAGTAGCCAACTATTGCCCCAAATACAGAAGACTCTAAGTCTGTGTATACCGCTGAGGTGTTTACAAGTATACCTAGCCATAATAGGGGAAGAGTAATGTTGTCTGGTAATAGTTGCGTTTTGGCATCTATCATAGTTAGGCTGACTAATGCCCACGTGAATAATAAACCCCAAAATGTTTCTGCGCTTACGCCAAATTTTAATGCAACCATTACTGATAGGATCGCAGTAACAGCTTCAATAGTCGGATATTGCGCAGAAATATGTGCATTACATGATGCGCATTTTCCTCTCAGAAAAATATAGCTAATGACAGGTATATTTTCCCATGCGCGAATTTTATGACCACAGCTAGGACAGCTCGAGCTAGGCTTTGATAAATTGAAGGTGTCGTTTTTTTCAGCGCTTTCAATCTCCAAAAATGAATGGCACTCACTGCGCCATTCATTTTGTAGCATGATAGGTAGCCTATAAATAACGACGTTTAAAAAACTGCCGACTGCTAAGCTAATAAAAACTATGCTTGAGTAAAAGAGCCATGGGCTAGTATGAAACGTTTGTATAACCAAATTAAAATAATTATTAGCCACCAATAACTTCGCCCATTTTGAAAATTGGTAAGTACATAGCAATAACCAATCCACCAATCACAATAGCAAGAAATACCATGATAAGCGGTTCCATCAAACTGGTAAGTGCATCGACCGAATTATCAACCTCAGCCTCATAAAAGTCAGCTACTTTAGCTAGCATATCATCTAGTGCGCCCGACTCTTCACCAATGGAAACCATTTGCACTACCATATTAGGGAATAAATCAGGGAAAGTTTGCAGGCTACTTTGAAGCTGTAAACCGCTGGATAAATCGTCACGCATAACGTGAATAGCTTTCACGTACTCGTTGTTGCCTGCAGCACCTGCGACAGAGTCCATAGCTTCTACCAATGGTACACCTGCGGTGAACATTGTGGAGAGTGTTCTTGAAAAGCGGGCTACAGAAGAGTTCATTACAAGAGCATTAACAACAGGGATCTTTAAGTAAGATTTATCTAGAAAGTCACGAAACTTTTTAGAGCGCTTAAAGGTTTGTGAAATACCTGTAACTATCAGGGCTATACCACCGAAAATAGCCCACCACCATGCAACCATAAAATCAGATAAGCTTACGACAAGTAAAGTAAATGCTGGAAGGTCTGCACCGAAACCGGCAAACATCGCAGAAAATGATGGAACAACAAAAATTAACAATATAGCACTAACGATAAACGCTACTATCATGACAGAAAGAGGGTACATCATAGCTTTTTTGATTTTAGCTTTAAGTGCTTCGGTTTTTTCTTTATAGGTGGCTATTTTTTCCAGTAACGTTTCAAGAGCACCAGATTGCTCACCTGCAGCAACTAAATTACAAAACAGGTCATCAAAGTACATAGGGTGCTTACCTATGGCTTCCGCAAATGTTCCGCCGGCTTCAACATCACCCTTTATGGTAAAAATAAGCTCTGACATGTTTTTATTGGCATGTCCATCACCCACAATGTCAAAAGACTGAACCAGCGGAACACCCGCTTTCATCATGGTTGCCATCTGGCGACTGAATACTGAAATATCGCCGGATTTAATTGGCTTGCCTTTGCTAGAGCCAAATAACCCCGCAGACTTTTTTTTCACTTTTTGCGGGACTATACCCTGTTTTCTTAGTTCAGCCTTGACTAGATCCTGGCTAGCCGCATGTATAACACCCTTTAGTATTTTGCCATCCTTGGTTTTACCCTCCCAGGTAAAAGTGGTCTTTTCGGCTTTTTTTTGTTTTTGTGCCATGTTTAGTCCTTAGTCACTCGGTTTATTTCTTCAAGGCTGGTTACACCAGAAGCCGCTTTTTTCAGGCCAGATTGCCTTAAGTCGGCAACGCCTTCTTTTTGGGCCTGATCGGCAATGTCCATTGCATTACCACCCTGCATAATGATTCTGCCGATCTCTTCAGATATAGGTAAAACCTGATATATACCTACACGTCCCTTATAGCCCTTATCGCATGCATCACAACCTACTGCTTTGTATAGTTTTATGCCTTCTTTAACTTGAGCTTCTGTGTAACCCTCTTCGAGGAGTGCTTCACTGGGTATATTGTCTTCAGCTTTGCAGTGTTCACACAGCCTGCGAGCAAGTCTTTGGGCGATAATTAAATTAACTGCCGACGCAATATTAAATGGGGGTACGCCCATATTTACTAAGCGTGATAGTGTTTGCGGTGCGTCATTTGTATGTAGGGTAGACATAACCATATGACCGGTTTGTGCTGCCTTAATTGCAATTTCAGCTGTTTCCAGATCACGAATTTCCCCTACCATGATAACGTCAGGGTCTTGCCGCAAAAAGGCCCTTAAGGCTGCACCAAAATCTAAACCAACCTTGGCGTTTACATTTACCTGGTTGATGCCTTCAAGGTTTATCTCTGCAGGGTCTTCTGCAGTTGAAATATTCGTATCTTCAGTGTTTAAGATGTTTAGTCCGGTATATAGAGAAACTGTTTTTCCACTACCTGTAGGCCCAGTCACTAAAATCATGCCATAAGGGTTGGCCAATGCATTTAGGTAAAGTTCTTTTTGTTCAGGCTCATAACCTAGCGCATCGATACCAAGGCTTGCACTCGATGGATCAAGAATACGCAGTACAATTTTTTCACCAAACAATGTAGGGCAAGTATTAACACGAAAATCTATGGCCTTGTTTTTTGAGATACGCATTTTTATGCGTCCATCTTGCGGCACACGCCTTTCGGCGGTATCCATACGTGACATGACCTTAACACGGGCGGAGAGTCTGCCGCCTAATGAAACAGGTGGAGATGCAACCTCACGCAATACACCGTCAATACGTAAACGGACTCGGTAGCGTTTTTCATAGGGTTCGAAGTGGATATCCGATGCGCCTTTTTTAATGGCATCAAGTAGTACTTTGTTTACAAAACGAACAACGGGGGTGTCGTCTAAGTCCGATGAAGCGCCATCATCAGACATATCAGCTTCAGTGTCTTCAAAGTCTACTTCATCTAAATCATCATCTAGCAAGCCATCCATGCCAGTTTCTTGGCTTTCTAAGGCGGATGAAATGAACGCAACGAGCTTATCTACTTCAACTAAAACGGCTTCTGCACTAATGCCGGTCTGGAATTTTATTTCATCAATGGCTACAAGATTGGTTGGCTCAGCTATAGCGACATATAGGCGGTTGCCCCGTTTATACAACGGAATGGCCTGATGTTTTTTGATAAGGTCTTCGTTGACAAGGTCTTTAGGGATAACCTCTTTATCAATAGCATCCAAGTCTATTAGCGGTATACCAAACTCATTTGACGCAATGGTCGCGAGCTGGTTAGAGCCTATAAGGTCTTTTGAAACCAGGTATTGGCTTAAATTGAGCTTTTCTTTCTTTGATTCAGCCTGTGCAGAAAGGGCGACGGCTTCGTCTAGTAGTCCATCAAGGACAAGTCGTCGGGATAGACCGCTAAGTTTAGTGTCTGGTGGCATAAAAATAAGGCTCGGCTAATAGTTATAATTAGGCTCGAGTTGTTTATCCGAGCCTAATTTACGTCGTTAATACTATGGAAATTGTAGCCGAAATCAAGTATTTAGCCAGTATTGTGAGTTATTTTATTAAGTTTGTGTGAAACAGTGAAAATAATCGCCTATATACCGTCAACAATTGGATCAATATCTGCACAGCCGCCTACTCCTGATACGGATACACTGTATGAGTTTTGAATGTTTCCGGTAGAGCCTGCTGTTACAACATATCTGAATTCGTTATTGTCATCAGGGTTCCAAAATAGGGGAGCTAATGGGTTGGGAATACTCATATTGGATAAAGTAGATGAACCAGGGTCTAAGCCATCATGAACACCGGCAGTATACGTACCATATTCAATATTAGCCGCTTCTTGGTGCGTTCTGAGCGTTTGCAGGTTCATGCCTGCAGTCGACATACATGATGTTTTGATATAACCCTCATAAGACGGTATACCTATCATTGTTAAAATACCAAGAATGGCAACAACAATCATGAGTTCAACGAGTGTAAAGCCTTTACTATTTTGAATCATGTCGAATCCTCTGACTTAAATTACTTGAGTTGTATTAGATTACTATATTAAACCTAAAAAAAAGAGATAAACGGGGTAAACGGTTGTTAATAAAAGATTAAAAGTAAAAAAGCCAGGGAGGTTTCCCTTCCTGGCTTTTTAGTCAAGTAAGTGTTGGAGGCTTACTGATCAAATGACTTAGTTACGCCAGCTGGTAGATCTTCGTATTCAGGTGTGGTAATTGTGAATACGCCAGCAGTTAAATCGATACCAACAACGCCATCCGCGTCGATAGCAGCAGCGGCAAATCCAGAAGCGCCTGAAGGAGATCTAGCATTTGTAGTTGCATTTAAATGTTCAAACCATTGTGCAGTCGTTGCATCTAATGCTTCTGGTGCACCAGCAGCAGCTAGTACATCACGATCAGCCACAACAACATTCAATGCACGTTGAGTTTTGTTTTTAGAAATTTCATTTTTAATAATACGTACTGCTTCAGCTGCATTACTAGTTACTTGCGTCATATTTGCAGTTTTGATGTAGTTGTTATATGAAGGAATAGCGATTGCAGCCAAAATACCGATAATGGCAACAACGATCATTAATTCAATCAGTGTAAAACCTTGTTGTACTTTTCTCATAGTGTATCTCCGAGTTTTAGTGGTTTAGGGAAACGGCATATTTGATGTATGTCGTCACCTTGTTTAATTAAGTCCTCATGTAGAGGTTGATTATTACTTTGCAGAAGCTGTGCCAATATTCTCAAAATCAAAAATAACCCTTTATTAACAATATGTTATGATGATATTCGCTATGAAAACGTTTGGTGCTAATGTGACAAAAGCCATAGGGCTTCTGTCACAAAGTTACATTTTTGTTAGTTATGGCTCAATTTTTAGTTGAGTAAGACATTTAGTGTCACTTAGATTAGTATTTTTTTAGCTTACTGAATGGATAACGTAGTTGGTGAAATATTAAATCTGGTAATTTGGCGGCTGCTTTTATATAGCATCACGTTTAAAAACAGAGGTGACTTTGAAACGTCACTTCAAAGTGCTGCGTGGTTATATTTTAAAATATCACTCAATATTGAGTTTTTTAATTCTGTAACGCAGTTGCCTTGGTGTTAAACCAAGTAGTCTGGCTGCCGCGGCTTGATTCCATCGAGTCTCATCGAGGGCATCGACGATTGCATCGCGTTCATGCTCTGATAAGTTTGGATGCTTGCGAGCTGTATCATGTGTTTGTTTATTGGCTAGAGGCTCTACTTCATTGAGTACATTAAGTTCAGACTCTGTAATCTCGCTTTTTTCAGCTAAAGCCAATGCTCTTTCTACAATATTTTCGAGCTCCCGAATGTTTCCAGGGAAACTGTACTCGCATAGTTTGCTAATAGCTTTTTCATTAAAGAAAAACGAGTTATCAATCTGCATTCTCTCGCTAATTTTTCCTATGAAGTGTTCTATCAGTAGAGGGATATCTGTTTTTCTTTCTCTTAAGCTGGGTATTTCTAGTTCAATAACATTTATACGGTAATATAAATCCTGTCTAAACTGTCCAGCCTGAACAAGCTGGTTTAAGTCTTGATGCGATGCACTGAGTATTCTTACGTCTATATTTATTTCGCTATGCGAGCCAACGGGTTTTATTGATTTTTCCTGTAACGCACGCAGTAATTTCACCTGCATGTGTAATGGCAGTTCAGCGACTTCATCTAAAAATAGTGTGCCGTTGTTAGCAGACATAAAGAGGCCGGTTTTATCTGTAGTAGCGCCTGTAAAACTGCCTTTTAAGTGCCCAAATAATTCACTCTCCATTAATTCAGAGGGTATTGCCCCGCAGTTAACTGGAATAAACGGTTGATCTGCTCGGGAGCTTTGTAAGTGTATTTGTTTTGCAGCAAGCTCTTTGCCTGTTCCTGATTCACCATGAATAAATATAGGAGCCTGGCTCCTGGCGAGTTTGCTCAGTTGTTTGTTTAGGTGTTGTATTTCAACAGATTCGCCAATGATAGTATTGGACGATGTGTCAGGCTCATTCGAATTCTTTAGTTTGAGGGATGACTCTACCAGACCGCGCAACACATTTAGATCGACTGGTTTTGATATAAAGTCAAATGCGCCAGCCTTGAGAGCTAAAACAGCAGATTCCATATTGCCGTAGGCCGTTATCACTGCAACGGGTATATGTGAATAGGATTGCTGTATATGCTTTACAAGATCAATTCCATTTCCATCGGGCAGGTTCATATCTGTTAGGCACAAATTAAATTCATGTTCGTTCAGTAAGTTTTCCGCATCTTTAACATTGTGAGCAGAAATCGTATCTATGCCCATTCGATTGAGCGTAATCTCGGCTAACTGACATAAGTCAGGTTCATCATCTACTATTAGTGCGCGTTTAATGCTCATATGTATTTGAAATTGATGCTTTGGAGACGGAAATATAGCATATGTTTTATTGCTCTTTGATTTTTATCAAGCTTATGCGAACTGTTTCATTATACAACTGGAATCGTTTCACTTATTGGAAGGCTATGTTCATTAGAATGCTGTAAAAAATGTATTTTAAAGCAGCTGCCAGTTTCTTCAGTGATATAGCGTATTCGTCCTCGGTTACTCTCGACCATTTCTTTTGAAATGTATAAACCCAAGCCGGTGCCTTTGCTGCTAGTGGTAAAAAATGGGTCAAAAATTTGCTCAATGATTTCTTTTGGAATACCTGGGCCATTGTCTTTAACTTGTATATAAGGTTGCCCAAACTGTTCATCGAAGCCATATGAAATATGTATATTTATGTCTTTAAGTTCATGGTTATTATGATTAATAGAATTTGAACATAAGTTATTCATAATCTGGTCAAGGTGACTAGAATCAAATAGAATCGCAGTATCTTCTTTCAATGGGCATAGTGTTAATTGCTCATCTGATAAATCATTATTTTGTTTGAACTCGTGGCAGAAGCTCAGTAACCAGTCCTTTAAATTGATCGTTTCGTTGCTACTTTTATTATCCTTTGATAACTGTAAGACATTTTGTATTACTTTATCGAGTCGTTGTACTTGCGTTGTGATGATGTCGGTGAGTTTTTTATCGGCAGGATCTAGATCAGACTCCTGTAAAAGTTGGGAAGCATGATTAATCGCACTTAATGGATTACGAATCTCATGTGCAATACTTGCAGTGAGTCGGCCTAGTGATGCAAGTTTTATTTGTTGGAAGCGTTGATTTAACTGCGTGGCATCTTCCAGAAAAATTAATGTATCACCGGTATCTTTTCCTGTGCGATGTAATTGGCGAAAGCCGGGTTGTATGTCAGGCAAGCCATGTTCCTGGCGAATCGACTTATGGTGCATATTGGGCTGTTCACGCCACTCTACAAGCCGAGTATCGAGCGCCGGTAATATGTTTTTAAGTAGTGGCTTGCTTTGGAGTGGGATATTACCGAGTAAACTTTCTGCGGATCCATTCGACAAGCGTATGTAACCGTTATGGTCCACCACAATAATGCCTGTGCGCATACTCTGAATAATGTCGTCATTTAAGATTTCAAGGCTAATAATATCTTCTTCGCGTTCTATCGCCAATTTTTCAGAGCGACGAACTTGATTAGATAGAGAAGATGCTAGAAAACTAGTAGTAAAGAAGACTAATCCAAGTAAGCCTGCATGCGTGTACTCCGCAGGATGACTTGTGTTGTTTAGGTAGCTGAAGGTCTGTTCTCCTAATACAGCAATTGAGGCAAGTGAAGCAAATACAAAGGGGTGCTTGCCTCTTAGAAAAATCCCTGTAGCGGTGACATTAATGATGAGTAGGATGCTGAGTGAGCTGCTTAAACCACCACTGGAATGTGTCAATAAAGTGATCAACAAAATATCACTGGCGTTTGAAAGTATTACCTGAGTTTCCAGTTTAGGATTACACCGGATGCTCAAAGCCAAAAAAAGTATACTGCTACAAAATAGAGTGATGACAGATAAAAGAAATATGCCGCTATGTGTACTCCCTAGAAAATCGAGCCAGCCATCTTTGTAAAAGACAACAAGTAAGCCCAGAGATAGCAAAAGGCGATACTGGTTTATTTGTCGAAGTGGCCGCCAGGAGAGTGTTCTATCATTGGCTTTCGATAGTGAGGAAACTGATAGGTTAGATATATAGCTCAAGCTGATTTATTCCAGTCTTCCAAGTGTTGAGTTGAGCAAAAGCTTTTATCATCTTTCAAAATCGCATCCTCACTGGGAATATAGGTTTTGCATTGAGCACATTGCAGCATATTTTTATTAGCAGGTAAATTTTGTTCATCTTTAGGCCTGTTTTTTAGTCGCATAGTAAAGCTTCGCGCGGCCCATAATATAAGTGCGACAAAAATAATAATTAAAAGACTCTTAAACATCTTGCTGTTCTGCTCCCCATTCCTGATAAAATCAAGTTTCTATTCTAATCCAGATACACTGTTATGAGTGAAGTTGTAAACATTTGCATGGTCCAGGATCGGTTTCTGGTAGGTGATATTAAAGCTAATACACGAAAAATCATATCATTAGGGCAACAAATGCAGGAAAAAGGTGCCGACTTAGTTGTGTTTCCCGAGTTGGCATTAAGCGGATATCCGCCTGAAGACTTATTATTACGTGATGGATTTATTCGTCAAATACAACAGGCAGTGCAGGAAATAGCGAAAAGTTCAGGCTCTTCAGTCATGGTGTTTGGATCGCCTAGACAAACTACCGATGGCTCTTTATTCAATGCGGCGGTCGTTTGTCAGCATGGTGAAGTGATCGCGGAGTATCATAAATATAGCCTGCCAAATTATGCTGTATTTGATGAAAAACGTTATTTTCAGGCAGGTCATCAGCCGTTAGTTATTGAATGTAAGCAAAGAAAAATCGGCATCATTATTTGTGAAGATGCCTGGTTTGATGAGCCTGTTACTCAAGCTATAGATGCGGGTGCCGAAATAATGATGATATTAAATGCGTCACCGTATCACAGAAACAAACACCAACAACGCATCGATATGTTGCGTCGTCGTCAGCAACTCGCCTCATTACCTATCTTTTATTTAAATATAGTTGGAGGTCAGGATGAGCTGGTCTTTGATGGTGATTCATTGGTACTAAGTGCTGAAGGTGAATTAGTAGGTCGTGGGCCGGATTTTGAAACGGCTCAATTACATTATCAAATTGATGTAAATAATGTAATTAGCGCCATTAATACACCATTTTCTCAGCCGGAGAGTGAGCTAGCCAATATCTATAAAGCGCTGGTAACCGCGGTGCGGGATTATGTAAAGGGTAATGGGTTTGATGGTGTCGTTATTGGTTTATCTGGTGGTGTTGATTCGGCACTTACCTTGGCAATTGCTGCTGATGCTTTGGGAAAAAAACAGGTTCATGCTGTGATGATGCCTTCTCGTTACACCGCACAAATGAGCCTGGATGACGCCAAGGCCGAAGCCGATATTTTAGGGGTAGATTACAAAATCATATCCATAGAACCTACATTCGAGTCTTTTTTAGATACCTTAAAGGACGAATTTGCAAATACCGAAGTGGATACCACGGAAGAAAATATACAAGCGCGTTGTCGTGGTGTTTTATTAATGGCCTTATCTAATAAGCTTCGTCGTATGGTGCTTACAACCGGTAATAAGAGTGAAATGGCCGTGGGTTATAGTACGCTATATGGAGATATGGCGGGTGGTTTCGCACCGCTTAAAGATGTTGAAAAGCAGTTGGTGTATGCCTTGTGTGATTACCGAAACTCGATTTCTGCAGTTATCCCCCAGCGTGTACTCGACAGGCCGCCATCAGCTGAGTTGCGTGAAGATCAAGAAGATCAGGACAGCTTACCTGACTATGCAATACTTGATGCTATCCTTAGAATGAGTGTTGAAGGCGATATGTCAAAACAGGATATAGTTTCTGCGGGATATGACGAGGAGACTGTTGATAAAATTATTCGTATGGTTCAGCTAAATGAATATAAACGTCGACAAGCACCTCCTGGGGTGAAAATTACACAGCGTGCCTTTGGACGAGATCGACGTTATCCAATTACATCAGGCTATCGACGAAATTAAAATTGAGTGTAAGATTGAGCCGAGTTTTTATGCAACAGTTAATAGTTTGAGGCTACATAATGAAAAAAATAGAAGCCATAGTTAAGCCATTTAAGTTAGATGACGTGCGGGAAGCATTAACTGAGATAGGGATTACCGGTTTAACCGCGACAGAAGTGAAGGGCTTTGGTCGTCAGCAAGGGCACACCGAACTCTATCGGGGTGCAGAGTATGTGGTTGATTTTATTCCTAAGGTAAAGCTGGAAATTGTGCTAGATGACTCTCAAGTCGAGCAGTGCATAGAGTCTATTTGTAATGCGGCGAGAACCGGGAAAATTGGTGATGGGAAAATATTTGTATCGGATATTGGAAACATCGTGCGTATTCGTACCGGAGAAAAGGGGCTGGAGGCTATTTAGCCTCCAGCCATAAGCATCTCTTACGATGTATTTAGTTGTTAGGTGCTTGAAGCTCCTCCAGACGGTCAGTCAGAGCAACTTGTTGGCTAGCATCTGCGTTAGCCGCCAATACGAGTTGGGCATCTGCCGCTAGCTTCTTTAAACCCAGTTTATTATATGCAGTGACCATAATGGCCAGTGCTTTGCGACTTGCCGGGGTTGCCTGGTAGTTTTCTATTACATATTGTCCGCGCTTTGCTGCGGCAAGCCAGGCTTGGCGTTTTATATAATATTCCGCAGCGTGTAATTCAGCCTCTGCTAGCTTGTTGCGAAGATGGACCATGTGTTGGTGTGCATCAACCGCGTAACGACTATCTGGGTAATGTTTTACCAGTGTGGAGAAACTACGCATGGCATCATGCATGGATTGATTATCATGTAGCGAAATATCGCGTGTTAAATAATCATCCATGAAGCTTCTGCCACGGGTGAAATCAGCTCGACCTTTGAGATACCAGGCATAGGCAACGTTAGGGTCTCGTGGATTAATTCGAATAAACCGGTCAGCCGCAGCAATAGCAGATTCGGGCTCGTCAAATTTGTAATAGGCGTAGGCAACATCAAGTTGAGCCTGACGAGCATATGGACTAAAAGGGAAACGCGCCTCTAGATTTTCCAGATAAGTAATAGCTGCTTCGAACTCAGCATTTTTTAGTGATAAACTAGCCTCTTCATAAAAGTCATTGGCCGACCAGTTAGCGTAAGGGTCGTCTTTTACACCATCTCCGCTGCATGCCACGAGAAACAAAGATAAAATAGCTATAGGTAATAATCGCATCATATACTCAAACTTAAATACAGTTGGCACTCATTATACAAGAGAAGACATCTATGTCCGATGATATTTCCCAAGATAATCGTCATGAAGTGCGTACTCAATTAATACCTATCGAATACGCAGACCAACGGTTGGACTCCGTCTTGGTAAAATTGTTCCCTGATTATTCACGCAGTCGTTTGCAGCTCTGGATTAAAGCGGGTCAGGTATTATTGGATGGCGAGGTTCCAAGGCCGCGAGATAAGGTGATTGGTGGTGAATCTTTAGAAGTGCGTATTGAGCATGAAACATGTAATGAAGATGTTTTAGCTGAGCCTGTGCCGCTGAATATTGTATATGAAGATGATGATATTCTTATTATAAACAAACCTGCAGGTTTAGTTGTACACCCTGCGGCAGGGCATCCTGGAGGGACGATGCAAAATGGCCTGTTGTATCACGATGAAAAATTACATGAAGTCCCACGTTCTGGCATCGTGCATCGTCTTGATAAGGATACTACTGGCTTACTGGTCGTCGCACGTAATTTAAAGGCGCATAAGTCTCTAGTCGATCAGTTACAAAATAGATCGATGCACCGTGAATATCAGGCAATTGTTTTGGGTGTACTAACTGCAGGGAATACGATAGATAAGCCAATGGGGCGCCATGGGCGAGATCGTAAAAAAATGGCGGTGAAACCCGAAGGCAAGGAAGCGATTACGCATTTCAGGGTATTAGATCGATACCGAGGACACAGTCGTATTAAAGTTAATCTAGAAACCGGGAGGACACATCAAATTCGTGTTCACATGGCTTATGTAAGGCATCCTTTGGTGGGTGATCAAACTTATGCGGGTCGATTGCAAATCCCCGCTGGTGCGAGCGACGAGTTAAAAGAAATGTTGCGTGGATTTGATCGTCAGGCATTGCATGCCGGGCAGTTAGGTTTGATCCATCCAGGAACCGGTAAACCTATGGAATTCAAGGTACCTCTGCCGGCAGATATGAAAGAGTTGATTAGAGTACTGGAGGCGGATATACACGTTGATTATGTCGACGAATCATACATTGATAATTTTTCAGACGATTACCCAGATGAGTATTACGAAGAATAGGCAAATGGTGCGTGATTTGAACATGGGTAAGGAATATAAAGTTTGGCTGTAAATTCTAAGTTAGAGCTAATTACGCCAAATTGGCCAGCACCAGGCAATATTCACGCATTTAGTAGTACACGTGTGGCAGGTGAAAGCCAGGGTGTTTATGCAGGGCTTAATCTGGCAAAACATGTAGGAGATGATCCTCAGACGGTTGATAAAAATCGCCATCAGTTATCAGCCGCTTTGCATTTACCAAATGAACCGTTCTGGCTAAATCAAGTTCATCAAGCAACCGCATTAAACTCCTCTGTTCAGCAAAAAAATATAGAAGGTAGTCTCGTACCCAGTGCCGATGCTTCTTTTAGCCTACAGGCAAACCATGTGTGTGCAGTGATGACGGCGGATTGTTTACCTGTACTTATTTGTAACAGCCAGGGCAACAAAGTATCTGCTGTGCATGCGGGATGGCGCGGCTTGGCCGAGGGTGTTATTGAAAATTCGGTTGCGGCACTTAATGAAAGACCAGGAAGATTAATGGCATGGCTGGGCCCTGCTATTGGCCCTCAGGCTTTTGAGGTCGGTGAAGAAGTGCGCCATGTTTTTGTGGAAAAGTTTGCCCAAGCTGATGCAGCATTTATTCAAAACAGGCCGGGGCATTATCTAGCGGATATTTATAAATTGGCGCGATTGGTTTTAAGTAGCGTAGGTGTTAAAACTATATACGGTGGAGAGTACTGTACCTTTAATGATGCAAATCACTTTTATTCGTATCGGCGTGATGGTACAACTGGGCGTCAAGTTAGTTTGATCTGGTTTAGTTAACAGTTCTAGTTCAAAAATAATTGGAGATAAAAATGAAGTGGTCTGTTTTAACATTAGTGGGTGCTGATCAGCCCGGTATAGTCGCATCAGTAACAGAGGCTTTATTTAAGCAGGGTTGCAGTTTGGCACAGGCCTCGATGATGCGTTTAGGCGCAAATTTTTCCATTATGCTGCGTGTCTCTCATGAGGCCGAAACGGATATTCGAGAAGTGTTAGAGGAAATATGCAACACCATGGGCTTACACTTACATATAGATGAAGATGCCAGCAAAGATGGCACCTTAGCGGAGCCAGATGTACAGGTGACGGTATATGGTGCAGATAGAAGCGGTATCGTTGCACAGGTGACTTCGGTATTAGCGGAAGCAGGCCTTAATATCATTGATTTAGAAACAGATGTTGGAGGCAGTGCAGATAAACCGCTATACATTATGACAATGGAAGGTACTGCGAATAATGGAATCGAACCATTACAGCAGGCACTAGAAACACTGGATGCAGACATTGATGTCAATCTTGATGAAATTAATACATTGCGAGGTTAGGTGCTGATTTATGGAAATTCTTATTTATCCAGATCAGCGACTTAAGCAAATCTCG
>Ga0316204_10001615_pt1 | contig 58902 bp, 56 predicted proteins | sample 6monrhotite_MG_2_FD_205661 | JGI IMG/M metagenome (GOLD analysis project Ga0316204, IMG submission 205661) | Microbial mat bacterial communities from mineral coupon in-situ incubated in ocean water Damariscotta River, Maine, United States -... | ecosystem: Environmental > Aquatic > Marine >...
ATAGACTCTCCATTAGGTTTTGAGGAAACCAAAAAAGGTGAATGGTTTCATAAAATCGGGGTAGGTTTATTAAAAAAAGAGGGAATGGTCTATAATTTTATCAATAGCTATGATTTATTACCCTGTGATTTTTCAATTCAAAAGAATGCGGCTAGTATTCAGTTTGAATGTACTTCGGAATTAGTCAATGGATATGCATATTCTCTGAAGAAGGTGATTACATTACTTGAAAGTGGTTTTCAAATCAATTATTTTTTAAAGAATATTGGAGACAAAATTATAGAAACAAATGAATACAATCATAATTTTTTAGCTATTGGCATTGAATCAATGAATCCGAATTATGTTTTAAAACTCCCTTTTGAATTAGATACTGATTCTTTCAAAGAAAACATAAACCCAGAGCAGTTGGTGCAGTTTAAAAATAACCAATTGGGTTTTTCAAATACGCCAAAAGAAGTATTCTTTTTTAGTTATCTCAATGGTACTGAAAAAATTCAGGCTAGTTGGAAACTTGAAAACTCCAAACTTAATGTAGGGGTTGAAGAGTGCGGTGATTTCTTAACTTCAAAAATTAATTTATGGGGTTGGAAACATGTTATTAGTCCTGAATTATTTTTTGAGATTAAATTACAAAGAGGGGAGTCGGTCAGTTGGTCTCGCACTTATGATTTCTACAAACTGAAGCCATAAGCTTAATATTATATGTATCTAAAAAAGGAATTTGACCCTTTTGTCAGGTTGAGCCTGTCGAAACCAATTGTGTATTATCATACTTCTAAATATTTCGACAAGCTCAATATGACATTTGGTTTTACAATTTAGATACTACTCTTGAAAACTTCTAGCTTCTTAGTTCATTCTTCTAGCAACCTATTTCTTATTTTTGCCCAAACACCGAATTCATGTCATCAGACACCAGTAAAAGATATGCTCAACGTGGCGTTTCTGCGTCAAAAGAAGATGTTCATAATGCCATCAAGAATATTGATAAAGGTTTATTTCCGCAAGCATTTTGTAAAATAGTACCTGATTATTTAACGGGTAGCAATGACCATTGTTTGGTGATGCATGCTGATGGTGCCGGCACCAAATCTTCTTTGGCGTATATGTATTGGAAGGAAACTGGAGATGTGTCGGTTTGGAAGGGTATTGCCCAAGATGCGCTCATCATGAATATTGATGACTTGATTTGTGTGGGTGCGGTAGATAATATTATGCTTTCTTCGACTATAGGGCGCAACAAAAATTTGATTTCCGGTGAAGTGATTTCAGCAATCATCAATGGAACGGAAGAATTAATTTCGGATTTAAAATCTCATGGAATGACTATTCATTCTACTGGTGGTGAAACTGCTGACGTAGGTGACTTGGTACGTACCATTATTGTTGATTCTACGGTCACTGCGCGAATGAAAAGAAGTAAAGTGATTGACAATGCCAATATCAAAGCAGGCGATGTTATTGTTGGGTTAGCATCTTTTGGTCAAGCGAGCTATGAAACAGCATATAATGGGGGGATGGGAAGCAATGGATTAACTTCTGCACGTCATGATGTTTTCTCAAAGTATTTGGCGAAAAAATATCCAGAGAGTTTTGATGCTGCTGTTCCTGAGAAATTGGTGTATTCCGGGGAAACAAAATTAACCGATTCGGTCGAAGATTCTCCGATAGATGCGGGTAAACTTGTGCTATCACCGACTAGAACATATGCACCTATTGTTAAAAAAATATTAGAGAAATATAGCTCAAGTGAAATTCATGGTATGGTACATTGCAGTGGTGGTGCGCAGACCAAAATTTTACATTTTGTAAACCATGTTCATGTCGTAAAGGATAATCTTTTTGAAATTCCGCCTTTATTTAGATTAATTCAAGAACAATCTGGTACGGATTGGAAAGAAATGTATCAAGTATTTAATTGTGGCCATCGATTAGAACTCTATGTTGACGAATCCATTGCCAATGACATAATTGAATTGTCTAAAAGTTTTAATGTAGATGCCCAAGTTATAGGTAGAGTAGAAACTTCTGAAACTAAGAAGCTTACTATAAAAAGTGAGTTTGGCACTTTTATTTACTAAAATTTGTTTAAGTAACCCTTGAGTATTTTAGAAGAGAATTAGCATACATCATTAAATGGCTACTTCTAATTTTTATAATTGATGTTTTCTAAACTCCATGAGCATACGATTAGCCCAAAAATGACGTTCTTTTTATAAACCCCACGCTATGGAAAGAAAAGAATTTCTAAAAACTTTAGGAGCCAGTGCTGCATTTGCTATGGCTTTTCCTTGTTTACACTCTTGTTCAAATGATTCTGACGAAGAATTAATTCAAGTTCCTGTGCCTACAGGAGTTGATTTCTCAATTGATCTCACATCGGCAGAGGCAATTCCATTGGCTAATAACGGTGGATTTATTCTAAAAGACTTTGTTGTGATTGCCCGTAATTTAGAAGGTGAATTAGTAGCTGCAAGTCAAGTTTGTAGCCATCAACAAACCGAAGAAGTTCGTTTTATTTCTGAAGACGGCGGAATCTTTAGATGTAGTACTCATGGTTCGAGATTTTCACAAACGGGAACTCCTTTAAATACGATTACCAATAATCCTTTGAAAGTATTTAACACCGAATTAAACGGTGATATTCTAAGAGTTTTTGAATAAAGAATTGAACACATCTTATGAAATTGAAAAAAAGAATACTGTTATCGGTAGTACTCTTACCATTCTTTTTAGTTGCTCAAAACTGGGAAGACACTTATAATATTGCTTTAGAAAAATCAAGTAGCGAAAACAAACCTATCATTTTAGTTTTTGCTGGGTCAGATTGGTGTGCTCCATGTAAATTGTTGGATAAACAAATATGGCAATCCGATGACTTTAAAACTTATGCGGAAGACAATTATGTATTGTATAAAGCTGATTTTCCGAGAAAGAAAGCAAATAAATTAGACGAGAAGAAATCTTTAATAAATAACAAGCTTGCTGAAAAATTTAACCTAAGAGGTTTTTTTCCTTTAGTCATCGTTTTGGATAAAAATGAAAAGGTTTTAGGAGAAACTGGCTATAAAAGAAAAGATCCAAAGGCGTATATTACGATGCTGAATTCATTCATTAAATGAAATTGACCTTTGTATTGGTTTGCCTGTTTCTAACTTCTGTCTTGTTTGGACAAGAAGACCTTGTTACCGTATCAAAGGTTTTGAAACTAATGGGTACTCGGTTTGAAGTTACTGTGGTTGCCCAGAATGAAGATTTAGGGTATATCAATATAAATGAAGCTGTCGCTGAAATTACTCGCATTGAGAAGCTTATTTCTTCATGGGATAGTGACTCTGAAACCTCATTGGTCAATAAAAATGCAGGGTTGCAGCCCGTCAAAGTAAGTAAAGAGCTTTTCAATCTTACGGAACGTTCCATTAGAATATCTGAAATCACAGATGGTGCTTTTGATGTTTCTTATGCACCTATGGATAGAGTTTGGAAGTTTAATGGAGAAATGAAAAAAATGCCTTCTAAAGACCAGGTAACCGAATCGGTAGCAAAAGTCAATTACCAAGACGTCGTTTTAAATAAAGAAGAGACAACGATTTTTTTGAAAGAAAAAGGAATGAAGTTGGGCTTTGGGGCAATTGGTAAAGGTTACGCTGCCGATAAGACCAAAGAACTTCTAATTTCAAAAGGCGTTATTGGAGGAATAATAAACGCTTCAGGTGATTTAACAACTTGGGGAACAAAAAATACTGGCGAAAAGTGGATGGTAGGTATTACTAATCCTTTAGATAAAAATAAGATGTTTTCTTGGCTTCCTGTAATTGAATCATCGGTTGCTACATCAGGTAATTATGAAAAATATGTAGTAATCAATGATGAGAAGTTTTCACATATCATTGACCCAAGAACTGGTTACCCTACCAAAGGGGTTAAAAGTGTAACCGTTTTTGCAAAAAAGGCAGAGCTATGTGATGCTTTGTCCACAGCTGTCTTTGTAATGGGAAAAGATAGTGGAATTCATATGGTCAATCAATTACCGGGTGTTGAGGTGGTTGTAATTGATGATGAAAATGAAATTTATAAGAGTAAAGGAATCATATTTGATTCTTCAAAATAGAGATTATGAAAAAGCTAGTAATATTAATTTTGATTTTGATTGCAAGCAGTTCATGTGTTGCAGTAAAAGAATATGAAAAAGTATACATCAATGATGCTGAAATGCAACTGAGTTTAAAAGGTATGGACCGTTTTGAGACTAATTTTCAGATTTATAGAGAAGCAGCATCGGGAGCCAATGGAGGTAAATCTGGCGGCGGTTGCGGATGTAATTAAGTGAGACTCATTTTAAGCACCGCTAAAAATGTTTAGTCGAACTTAACTGAGCTCGTCGAAGGGTCTTTTTGCTTTATAATTTTAAAATTATCGCTAAATATTTTGAAGAAACTCCTAGTAATACTAATACTATTTATCGGCATATTCGGTTATGCCCAAGAAACCAATACATCGTATAAGAAACGCGTATTGGAGGCCAGTGAATTAGATATGCTATTTAGTTACTATAGTCAAGATGGTCAGAATGCAGCTGTTAGCGGAGGCGAAGGAACGGAGGAATTAACAGATGCAACTTCTACATTGGTATTGAAAATGCCCTTAAATGAAGATGATGTACTCACCATTGATGTTGGAGTTTCAGCATATACTTCGGCTTCTTCTAGTAATATTAACCCATTTGACGGTCGTGGAGTTGCTAATCCTTTTAGCGCTTCTTCTGGGGCATCTAGAAGTGATGTGCTGGCGTATTTTAATCCTTCATATTCACATAGCTCTGATGACCGGAATAAGGTTTGGAGGGTTAAAGCTTATGTTTCAAGTGAGTATGATTATTTTTCCATCGGTTTTGGCGGTTCTTATGCATATCTTTTTAATGAGAAGAACACGGAAATTTCTTTAAGTGCTCAGGCCTTTTTAGATAGTTGGAATCCACAATACCCAGTTGAGTTGAGGGGAGGTTTTGAAAACAATGTAATTGGGTATACACCAGTTTTTACAAGATTTGAAAATGAAGGTAGAAATTCATATTCAGCATCATTAAATTTTTCTCAAATATTAAGTAAGCGTTTACAAGGTTCTTTATCTGTTGATGTTGTTGCTCAGAATGGTTTGTTGAGCAGTCCTTTTCAACGTGTATATTTTGGTGATGTGGAAGATTTTTTTGTGGAAGATTTTCAACTTGCTGATGATGTAGAAAGATTGCCAGAAAACCGCTTTAAGATACCAATTGGTGCACGTCTTAACTACTACGTTAATGATTTTGTTGTACTTCGTTCTTATTACAGGCTGTATTTTGATGATTGGGGTATTACCTCACATACAGCGAGTCTAGAGGCGCCTATTAAGTTGAGCGATAGTTTTACACTATATCCTACATATCGCTATTACACGCAGACGGCTGCCAATGATTTTTTTGCAAAAGAAGAAGCCCTGTCTACTTTTGAATTTTACACCTCAGATTTTGACTTGTCATCTTATAATTCCAGTCAATATGGCTTTGGTTTTCAGTATAAAGATATTTTTACCAAGACTAAACTCTTCTTTTTTGGTTTAAAGACTGTAGATCTTCGTTATAGCTACTATGACCGAAGTAATGGTCTAAATGCTTCTATTTTTACTTTGGGTACAACGTTTATTATTGATTGATAGAAAGATATCCTTCTTTTTGTAATACCTCTTTATTTGAGATTAATTTGCAATTTCCATCTTTTAAGAGATACATGCAGTCACTTACGGATAAAACTTCTTTAAAATAATGGTCGGTAATAATCACGATTTTATTCTCCTTAGCTTTTATCAGTAGTTGCTTTATTTTTTCAATATAAATGGGCGCTATGAAGGAGAAAGGCTCATCCAGTAAAATAATTTCACTTTCTTTTTGAAGAACTAAATAAGTCTCTAGTATTCTAATTTCTCCACTTGATAAATCAGAAACTTTAGTTTTCTTATACCGTTTAAAATTTTCGAATGAAGAGATAAATAAATTCCAATCAACCCTAAAAAAATTAAATGCAGTCTCAACTGTTATATGTCTTGGCAGTAATGAGTGTTGCGGTAAAAAACTTAGTTTATGGTATTTATAGAGCGGGTTTTTAGTATACTTAGTGTTAATCCTAATCGTAACGTATTTTGGAGTTAGGTTTCCAAAAATAATTTTTAAAAGTGAGCTTTTTCCTGATCCATTTTTACCAAGAATCGATGTTATTTTTCTCTTCTCGGCTTTAATATAGATGCTCCACAAAATTTTCTTAGTATCAAAACTAAGTTCAACGTTATCAATTTCGAGCATTAAAGGAAAAATATAAATAAGATTAACAAAGCCACGGAGTCATATAACATGGGAATAAAAAACAATTGAACTTTTGATATACCCAGGTTAAAATAAAAAACCAGCTGTTTTTGTAAACGCTCTTCAGTCCATAAATAATAAAGGAATAGCCAAAAGCAAAACTTGAAAGTTAGTATTGCAATAAGGGGTACTCTAAAAATTAAAAATAGCGCACCTAAAATTAGAGAGATAAGTAAAAATACTTTGCAAAAAATGAAAATAGCTTTATGTGTTTTGGCTTGTACTAGTAAATGCATAGGTATTTAAATGTACAAATTAATCGTAAATTCGCTACACTATACGACGATTGAAACATGCTTGATAAACTGAATATTGTAAAACAGCGATTTGATGAGGTTTCTGATTTAATCATACAACCTGATATTATAGCTGACCAGAAGCGTTATGTGACGCTAAATAAAGAGTATAAAGACCTTAAAAACTTGTGTGATAAACGTGATGAGTATATCACACTCACCAATAATTTAACGGAGGCTGAAGAGATAATTTCAGATGGTAGTGATGCAGAAATGGTCGAAATGGCCAAAATGCAATATGATGAAGCTAAAGAAGGTCTGCCTAAATTAGAAGAGGAAATTAAGCTCTTATTGATCCCAAAAGATCCAGAAGACGAAAAGAATGTGGTCATGGAAGTTCGTGCAGGTACTGGTGGTGATGAAGCTAGTATTTTTGCTGGAGATTTGTATCGAATGTATGCCAAGTATTGCGAATCTAAAGGTTGGAAGACCAATATTATGGATTTGAGCGAAGGTACTAGTGGAGGGTACAAAGAAATCCATTTTGAAGTAACAGGTGATGACGTATACGGAACCTTAAAATTTGAAGCCGGTGTACATAGAGTACAACGAGTACCCCAAACCGAAACTCAGGGTAGGGTACATACAAGTGCAGCAACGGTGATGGTTATTCCTGAAGCCGAAGATTTTGATGTTCAAATTGACCCTAAAGATGTACGCATAGATTTTTTCTGTTCTTCAGGTCCTGGTGGACAATCAGTTAATACGACATATTCTGCTGTGCGTTTAACACACGTTCCAACAGGACTTGTGGCGCAGTGTCAAGATCAAAAATCTCAGCATAAGAACAAAGAGAAAGCGTTTAAGGTCTTGCGTTCAAGGTTATATGACATGGAATTGGCGAAAAAGCAAGAGGCTGACGCTGCAAAAAGAAATTCACAGGTCAGCAGTGGTGATCGTTCGGCTAAAATTAGAACATACAATTATCCGCAGGGTAGGGTAACTGATCATAGAATTGGACTCACACTTTACGATTTACAGAACATCATCAATGGCGATATACAAAAGATAATAGATGAGTTAATGCTTGTTGAGAATACAGAAAAATTGAAGGAAGCTTCCGAAATCTTTTAATTTTATTTTGTCTTTTCGAGCGCAGGCGAGAACTCTAGACACAAACATATAAATGACCCTTTGACTGCGTTTGGGGCGCGTTATAAGAATGACTACTCAAGAACTAATTGAACAAATTAAGCTAAAGCAATCTTTTCTATGTGTAGGATTGGATACTGATTTAGAAAAGATTCCTCATGAGCTTCTAAAAGAAGAAGACCCTATTTTTGAATTCAATAAAGCTATTATTGATGCTACTCAGGAGTTTTGTGTTGCTTACAAACCCAATATCGCCTTTTATGAAGCTTATGGACTAAAGGGATGGAAATCTTTAGAAAAGACCATTACCTATTTGAATACAAATTATCCTGAACAGTTTACCATAGCAGATGCTAAACGCGGGGATATTGGAAACACTTCAACTCGCTATGCTAAGGCTTTTTTTGAAGAACTGAATTTTGATTCTATTACCATCGCGCCTTATATGGGCAAAGATTCTGTAGAACCTTTTTTAGCATTTAAAAACAAGCATACCATTTTATTGGCATTGACCTCAAATGCTGGTGCTTTTGACTTTCAAACGAAAAAGGTCGAGCAACAGGAGTTATACAAAACAGTTTTAAGTACTTCAAAAGCTTATGAGAACTCAGAAAATTTGATGTATGTAGTCGGGGCCACAAAAGCAGAATACCTAAAAGAAATTCGTGAAATCGTACCCGACAGTTTTTTGTTGGTGCCAGGGGTAGGAGCTCAAGGAGGAAGCTTGCAAGATGTTTGCAATTACGGAATGACCCAAAATGTAGGTCTTTTGATAAACTCTAGTCGAGGTATAATTTATGCATCAACCGATTCAGATTTTGCTAATGCAGCTAAAGAAAAAGCAAAACAGTTACAGCAAGAGATGCAATTAGAATTAGAAAAACTAAATTAAGTTCTCTAACGTATTCTTAATACTCTGTGCTTTTGATTCAAAAAAATCGGCAAGTCGGGTATCCATTTTTCCCATACTTGAAGCTTTTTCTAAAAAATGCTGATACCTGTGCTCTAAAATAGCAACGGCATGGTTTCCACTTGTGATTGGTGTCACTGCGCCAACTTTACAATACTGATTGTTCATCATAACTAAGATTTGTTATACCAAAGATACGTTGAAAACGTATTTTTGGACGTCTGGCAATCAGTCTATACAGCTAAAAATCAGGCAGTTTATCTAATTTTAACGCTTAATTAGCATTCCGCCCTGATCTGATGAGGTTTGTTGGTAAAAAATTAACGTATTTTTAGCCAAAATATTTTCTTGCTCCATTACACTACATATAAACATAAGTTTTCTAAAGAATGGGTAACCTTTGTTCATGGAGCAGGGGGAAGTTCAACCATATGGTATAAACAACTCCGCGATTTTAAAAAGCACTTTAATGTTTTACTTCTTGATTTAAGGGGGCATGGTAATTCAAAACCTAATTTAAAAGACGCATTTAGTGATAAGTATACTTTTGACTCTATTACTGAAGATATTGTTAAGGTAATTGATTTTGAAAAAATTGAAAAAACGCATTTTGTGGGTATTTCACTAGGTACCATACTCATTCGTAATCTAGCCGAAAAATATCCAGAAAGAGTTGCTAGTATGGTTATGGGTGGCGCAATTATGAAACTGAATTTTAGGTCTCAAGTTTTAATGCGATTAGGTGTAATTTTTAAATCTATAGTACCTTATCTATGGCTTTATAAATTCTTTGCTTTTGTAATAATGCCTCATAAGAACCATAGAGAGTCTCGCTCGTTATTTGTCAGGGAAGCGAAGAAATTGTATCAAAAAGAGTTTATTAGATGGTTTAAACTCACTTCAGAGATTAATCCTTTACTTCGTTTTTTTAGGGGAGCTGATATTAAGATACCGACCTTATATGTAATGGGTCAAGAGGACTATCTTTTTCTGCCCACCATTGAGAAAATTGTAAAACACCATGTTGTTTCTGAATTATTTGTTGTGCCAAATTGTGGGCATGTAGTGAATGTTGAAAGACCTATGATTTTTAATAATACTGTTATTCAATACCTCTCAGGTTTAAAGGCTTAGTCGTACCACTTGCTTTATGTCTTACTTTAGTTTTCCCCATATTCTCTATAGCGCAGTGTTATCAGTAAGCTGAACAAACATCGTGATTCAAAAATAATTAAGAAATGAAACCGAATCCAGAACTCAAAAAATTCATAGAACCTTATGACGAGGAAATTCAAAAATTGACTTTGGAATTACGGAATTTTATAACGGATTTGGTCCCACAGGCAAACGAATTGATTTGGGACAATTATAATGCAGTAGCAATAGCTTACTCAAAATCGGAAAAACTAAAAGACGCTTTTTGTCATATTGCAGTTTATTCACAACACGTGAATTTCGGATTTAATCGTGGAGCGGAATTAACAAGCGGAAATCTGAATTTAAACGGAAAAGGAAAACTAATAAGACATATTTCGGTAAAGAACATAAAATCATTTCCCAAAGATGAAATTAAGTCATTGATTTGGGAAGCTGTCGGAATTTCGGAAAAACTGAACCAAAATTTGATAGATGAAAATACTAAACCTAAAAGTCTAGTAATATCAATTTCGGAAAAAAAGATAAGACCGAATGGAAAAGCCAGCAGATAAAAGAGAACTGGTTTAAAAAACAAGTAAATTCTTCATTAATCTGCCATAATAGTATTTTAGGCCTATAGATCTGAAATTCAGATTCTTTGAGCTTTTTTATTTGCTAACTTTAACGTTGAAACACGCAACGAAATCAAACACTAACACGAAAAGATTGTAATTGTTGTTCAAAAGAACAAATCATTTTTAGAAAGGAAAAAGGCTTTTGACGAAAAAGGTGGTTATGTTATAAACTAGGATAACTAATAATTAAAGTACACTAAGACACTTTAGGAAGTATTGGACAAAAGCAATAACTCAAGAATTACTTCTGATGGGTTCATAAATCCAGCAAAGATTTAAAATAGCCCTGTACTTTTTTGGTGACTAATTCAAAACATTCCTAAAATGAGACTTTTTTTACGGAGTAAAGTACAGGACGGTGATTTTAATTACAACTGAATTTAAAAAGAAGTTTAGATGTCTTAGGAAAACCCTATCAACGATTACCCAGCTTCCGATAGATTATTACTGTTTTAAGGCTTTTAAGTCATTTAGATATTGGGTAGGTGTTAGCTGAGTGTCCTTTTTAAAGGCCTTATTGAATGTTACCTTGTTATTATAACCAACTTCATAGGCAACATCAATAATATTGAGGTTTTGATATTTTTCGTCATTGAGAATGTTTTTTGCCTCTTTTATTCTATAAGTATTCACAAATTCATGAAAACTCATATTAAAGTGTTCATTAATAATTTGTGATGCATTGTGCCGAGTAGTGTTCAGTTTTTCAGCAACCATTTCTAAGTTAATGTCGTTTTTTCGGTAAAGCTTATCTTCAACAAATAGTTTATTAAGGTTGTCTTTCAGTTCTTTTGATAACCCATCTGTCAGTCCTGATTTGACATATTTCGGAAATAATCGATTGGTATAGGTGTAGATTCCACTAAATACATGAGGTTGAAGATTAGCGGCATACCCAACGTAAAGAACCATTGTGGCCATCATTAGTATTGGAATTTGATAAAATATTCCTGACGAATACCCATTGGTGATAAGTATACCATAGAACACATAGGTTATAATATATCCAACATGAATGGCATATATGTTCTTTTGCCAAATCTTTGTCTTATCATCTAATTTGTTTTCTTGTTTACTCTTTTTGTAAACTTTATTAATGAAAAAAGCATAGACAATTAAAGAAATTGCTTTTAAAATAACCAATATAACTAGTTGATTAGAATCTTGAGGATTTATTCCTCTCACCAACCTTGTAAGCATAACATTGATTTTATCTTCGCCTGATAACCAATACACTGTTGGAATCATATATATCAAAAGAATGGCAGTGGGTAAAAGATGAAGCAAGTCCTTTTTTTTGAAGCTATATTTTTCAGTAATCCTTTTGAAATAAAAATATAAAAGTGGTCCATATAAAAATGAAGACCAAGTTGACATTAAGTAGGCATGCGGAAATTCAAAAAGATAGTTGGCAATATTGATACTAATATTAAGAATAAAGAGCGAGTGAATGAATAGAAAGCCTGAAATTAAAAAACGTGCTGCACCATTAATTTGTCTATTAAGACTTATTATAAGCAGTACATAAAACCCAATTAGAGCAACAATGAAATAAAGAATGGACCAAATAGTAATTTCTGGATTAACACTGCTAGATATCTGATTAAATTCTTCTGATTCTCTAATGGAATCAAAACCTTCATGAAGTAAAAAAGACGGTTTAAAATCAAGCAATAAGTATTCGTTCAAAAAATCAACAGATTTAGTCGAATGATTTATTGCGGCTTCGCTCAGTGCCAGTTTTTTAAGAATCTTGGTTTTGGTTATACGCTCTAATCCTAAGTTTTTCTTATATAAAGGGATGGCTTTTTCATATCGATGTATGTTGTAATAGTAATCTGCCCATTGCAGAGAATCTTGGAAAGCTATATTGTTAGGTTTTATTGAAAAAGAGTGTTCATCACCATGACTGAAAACCTTATGACTTTGAAATATAAGGCATATCAGGACAATACGTATGATGATTGATTGTCTCATTGATTAATTGATGAATTAGCACTTTCAACAAGTTAGAAAAACATAAAATGTTAAATGTTAACAAAAACTTAAAATAAGTAAGTCCCGATAATAGTTTACCTTTTTAATAAATAAAAATTTGTAGATGGTTGTTATAAACCTTTGAAAAGTAAGGTCTTATATTGATTCAATAACAAAAAAACCGGTGAAGACACCGGTTTTTTAAACTAACTAACTCAAAAAAATGCTAACTCAAATAACTCATTCAAAGTTCTATTAATATCTCATAATCAATGTTAATAGAACTTTAGCAATTTGTTATAATTGCTTTGTTTTCTTGAAGTTATAACGCCCTTTGAACTAGTTTATTGTGAGTTTACAGTATTAAATAAACGTTAATCTTGAAGTGTAAATACCCTCTTTAATAAATCGGTTGTACGTGATGAAGCCTTAGTTCTAATTTCTTTTTCTTCTACCGCAATCATTGTATAAACCCCTTTTAAAGCTTCTTGAGTTACGTATTCCGTTAAATCAGGATTAACATCTTTTGTAAGCGGTAATGTATTGTATTTTGTAATTAGATTTTTCCATACCTGATCTGCGCCAACTTTTTTAAAAGATTGCTCAATAATTGGATTAAATTTTGAATAGAGTTTTGTGTTTGTCTGTTGTTCAAGATATGTCGTTGCAGCATTATCTACTCCGAGTAGGATATTTTTTGCATCTGTAAAACTCATATTTTTAACGGCATCTACAAAAATGGGTGTTGCCTCACCAACGGCATCTTCGGCTGCGTTGTTAAGTATTTTAAGACCTTCATCTGCTAATTTTCCTAAACCAATATCCCTTAGTGTCTTATCAACTTTTCTCAGTTCTTCTGGCAACAAAATTTTGACTAGTTCATTTTTAAAAAAGCCATCTTCGGAACTCAGTTTGCTTACTTGCTTTTCAATACCGAAATCTAGGGCCTGTTTGAGACCATTTGCTATCTCATCATTTCCAAGAGCCCCGCCTTGCGGTAATTGATTGACTACTTGTTGCAGCTCATTACAACCAAATAGTTGAACTACAATCATACATAAAACTATTTTTTTCATTTTATTGACATTTTAATTTATGTAAAAATCACTGTTTTGTTATTGTAAACCATGGTTTTATTTTGCAAATGAAGTTTTACGGCTCTTGAAAGTACAATCTTTTCTAAATCGCGGCCTTTGGCTAAAAAATCTTGAATGCTATGTGAATGTGAAACCGTTGTGACATCTTGATCAATTATCGGGCCAGCATCCAATTCTTCTGTTACATAATGACTGGTCGCACCTATAATTTTTACACCGCGCTCATATGCGGCATGATATGGTTTTGCCCCAGCAAAAGCTGGTAAAAAAGAATGATGGATATTAATAATTTTATTAGGATATAAAGAAATAAGGTTTGAGCTGACTATTTGCATATAGCGAGCGAGAACAATAAAATCGACGGATTTTTCAATTAAAAGCCGCAGCTGTTCTTTTTCGGCTAAATCTTTGTTTGTTTTAGTAACAGGAATGTGGCAAAATGGAATTTCAAATTGTTTAGCGATATAATCCAAATCTAAATGATTGCTTATGATAAAAGGAATTTCAACATCCAATTCGCCAGAATTGTACCTACTTAATAAATCATATAAGCAGTGATTATATTTTGAAACAAAAATTGCCATTTTCGGTTTTACTCCGGCCACATGCACACTCCATTCCATTTTAAAGGGTTCTACCAAAGTAATCTGAAACTCCTTTTTAAATTTGGGTAGGTCAAAAGTTTTTTCAAATTCACTTTCAAGACGCATAAAAAACACTCCGGTTTCTTGGTCCACATGCTGATCAAGATAGATAACATTGCCACCCTTTCGATGCAAAAAATTGGTCACAGCACTTATGATGCCTACGCTATCTGAACAATGAATTAAAATGGTAAGCTTCACAGGCCTTATTTGTGTGGTAAAATTATACTATTCTAAAAAATGAAACCTTAAAAGCCTTCCATTTTATAAAATTATAAGTAAATATTATTTTTCTTTGCATTTTTCGTAAATTGCTGGTCAATATTTGACCTTTTTTTATCAATGGAGCAAATCAAACCATACACCCCAATAAATAAAATACGAATTGTTACTGCTGCCTCTTTGTTTGATGGTCATGATGCAGCTATTAATATCATGAGAAGAATTATTCAATCTACTGGTGTTGAGGTTATTCATCTTGGGCATGACCGTAGTGTTGCTGAAGTAGTGGATTGTGCTATTCAAGAAGATGCAAACGCTATTGCCATGACTTCATATCAAGGAGGACATAACGAGTATTTTAAGTTTATGTATGATTTGTTGGAAGAAAAAGGTGCAAGACATATTAAGATTTTTGGTGGCGGTGGTGGAGTAATCCTTCCAAAGGAAATTAAAGAATTAATGAAGTATGGTATCACCAGAATTTATTCACCTGATGATGGCAGAGCATTGGGGCTTCAAGGCATGATTAATGACTTGGTAAAAAATTCTGATACTGAAGTTCCTAGGCTAAATTTATCTGGTAAAAAATCAGTTGATGAAGCTTTAAAACAAAAAGATGTCAATACGATTTCAAGATTGATTTCATTGGCAGAAAATCGTCATGAAGAATTTGAAGGTCATTTTTCGAGTGTTGAAATTGATGAATCAGTTCCGGTTTTAGGAATCACGGGTACTGGTGGTGCCGGAAAATCTAGTTTGGTTGATGAATTGATAAGAAGGTTTTTATTGGACTTCCCCGACAAACATATAGGTGTTGTTTCCGTAGACCCTTCAAAACGAAAAACCGGGGGGGCTTTATTAGGTGACCGAATTCGTATGAATGCTATAAAAAATGAGCGAGTTTATATGCGCTCTTTGGCAACCAGACAATCCAATTTAGCATTGTCAAAGCATGTGAATGAAGCAGTTCAAGTTTTAAAAGCTGCTCGATACGACTTAATTATTTTAGAAACTTCAGGTATTGGCCAATCTGATACTGAAATTTTAGAACATAGTAATATATCCTTATATGTGATGACACCCGAATTTGGGGCAGCTACGCAATTAGAAAAGATTGATATGCTCGATTTTGCTGACATCGTGGCCATAAATAAGTTTGACAAAAGAGGATCTTTAGATGCGATTAGAGATGTAAAAAAGCAATACGTTCGCAATCACAATCTTTGGGAGGTAAATCATAATGACTTACCAATTTACGGAACTATAGCATCTCAGTTTAATGATCCTGGTATGAACCATCTCTACAAAATGGTCATGGAAACTTTGGTGTCAAAAACGGAAACAGATTTAAAGTCTAGTTTTAAGATTGATAATGATTCTACTGATAAGAAATTTGTTATTCCACCTGCTCGAACAAGGTATCTTTCTGAGATAGCAGAGACCAACAGATTGTACGATAAACAAGCGCAGTCGCAATCAGAAATTGCTCAGAAGTTATATGGTATTTATATCACCTTGGTATCAATCACAAACTTTCAAAGTCCTGATGATGGTTCGCTTGCTATTGATAAATCAGGAATACTAACAGATAAATTAATAAGGAAAACAGCTAATGGAAATCAGAATTTGGTAACACTGCTTATAGCTGAGTTTGACAAGTTGAAAATGGATTTGAATCCCTACAACTGGGAACTTATAGTCAATTGGAACAGTCTTATTGAAAAGTATAAAGCCCCTGTTTTCTCTTTTAAGGTAAGAGATAAAGAAATTCAGATTGAAACACATTCTACTTCATTATCTCATACTCAAATTCCAAAAGTTGCGCTTCCAAAGTATAAAGCTTGGGGAGATTTATTAGGCTGGATGTTACAAGAAAATATACCAGGAGAGTTCCCTTATACCTCGGGTATTTATCCATTTAAAAGAAAGGGTGAAGATCCAACAAGAATGTTTGCAGGCGAGGGCGGGCCAGAAAGAACAAATAGAAGATTTCATTATGTTAGTTTAGGAATGCCCGCCAAACGACTTTCTACAGCATTTGATTCTGTTACCCTTTATGGTCATGACCCAGGTAAGCGTCCTGATATCTATGGTAAAATAGGAAACGCAGGTGTATCTATTTGTTGTTTAGATGATGCCAAAAAGCTATACTCAGGTTTTGATTTGAGCGATCCAATGACATCGGTAAGTATGACTATAAATGGTCCTGCGCCAATGTTATTAGGATTTTTTATGAATGCTGCAATTGACCAAAATTGTGAAAAATACATTCGCGAAAATGGATTGGTAAAAAAAGTAGAGGAAAAGATTAAAAATATTTATAAGGAAAAGAGAGTTGAGAGACCAATATATTTTGGACAATTGCCTGAAGGTAACGATAGTTTAGGGCTTTTGCTACTAGGTGTTACAGGTGATGAAGTACTACCTAAAACTATTTATGATACCATAAAAGCAGAAACATTAAATCAGGTCAGGGGTACTGTTCAGGCAGATATTTTAAAAGAGGACCAAGCACAAAACACCTGTATTTTCTCCACGGAATTTGCATTGCGTTTAATGGGTGACGTACAATCTTATTTTATAACAAATAAGGTGCGAAATTTTTATTCGGTATCTATTTCTGGCTATCATATTGCTGAGGCTGGGGCAAATCCAATATCGCAATTGGCCTTTACCTTATCCAATGGTTTTACTTATGTTGAGTATTATCTTAGCAGAGGAATGAATATCAATGAGTTTGGCCCCAACCTTTCCTTCTTTTTTTCAAATGGAATTGACCCAGAATATGCTGTTATTGGTAGGGTTGCTCGTCGTATTTGGGCGAAGGCCATGAAAGAAAAATATGGAGCGGGTCCAAGAGCACAAATGTTAAAATATCATATTCAAACATCAGGTCGAAGTCTGCATGCTCAAGAGATTGATTTTAATGATATCAGAACTACATTACAGGCTTTGTATGCTATATATGATAACTGCAATTCATTACATACGAATGCTTACGATGAGGCAATTACAACCCCGACAGAAGAGTCGGTTCGAAGAGCTATGGCAATCCAATTGATTATCAATAAAGAATTAGGGTTGACTAAAAATGAAAATCCATTGCAAGGTTCTTTTATTATTGAAGAATTGACGGATTTAGTTGAAGAAGCGGTGTTATTGGAGTTCGACCGCATTACAGAACGTGGTGGTGTTTTAGGTGCCATGGAGACGATGTACCAACGTTCAAAAATTCAAGAAGAAAGCCTTCATTACGAAACTTTAAAACATACCGGAGAATTTCCAATTATTGGGGTGAATACATTTCTGAGTTCAAAAGGTTCTCCAACAATACTGCCGGCAGAAGTTATTAGGGCAACAGAAGAAGAAAAAGAAAATCAGATAGTTACCTTAACTAATTTGAAGAAAGGAAATCAAAAAAAATCAAGTGTATTATTAAAAGAACTACAAGAAGCGGCAATTGCGAATCAAAATATCTTTGAAAAATTAATGGAGGTTACTAAGTACTGTTCATTGGGTGAAATAACGAATGCCTTATTTTCTGTCGGCGGACAATATAGGAGGAATATGTAAGTAGTAAGCGGCCTTTCAAAAGCGTAGCGTATTGAAAGGCCTGCGAATCACTTACCCTGAGCTGGTCGAAGGGTCTATTTGTTCTTTATTTTGTATTAAAGAGCGGTCTTTCAAAAGCAAAACGCATTGAAGTTCTTTTAAATAAGTTTGTAGGTACAATTAATTATTCCTCACCAAAAAGCAAAGACTTTCGCCATTGTTTAAAGTAAGCTCGAAAGGTCTTAATTTCTTTTCTTAAAAGATTGAGGTACTCCTTTTCTTTAACACCATCTTTTTCTAAACCGTTGCAATATGAAAGGATATTGCGCGTAATTATATTGATAAAAACAATATTTTTAGTTCTAACACTTCTAGATTTAGAACTTGATGCTTTGACTAAGGTTGCAGAAATCAAAGAAGCGTCGGTAAGCAAAGCTCTAGCTATATCAGATCTTAAGCTAGATTTTCCGTTAAGAACAAAGAAATCTGAATCATAAGAAAAATAGTTCGCAATAGCGTCACTCAAATTCTTAACAACTAAGGATTTTTGATAGACTGGTAAAGCGGTAAAATTTCTATTATCCATTTTTTGCATTGCAATTTATTTCATAAAGATACATTCGAAAAAAAAAAGTTAACTTTATAAATGATATGATAAAAGAATATATTCTTTAATTATTAATTTAATAAATAAAATTAGCTTTGAATATTAAAGTTGATGAGCTCAGTTTAAAAATTTTAAAATGTTTGCAAAAGAATGCCAGAGTTACTTTTGTTGAAATAGGTCGCGAAGTTGGGCTTACTTCACCTGCGGTTGCAGAGCGAGTAAAAAAAATGGAAGATGTCGGAATTATAGAAAACTACAAAACCATTGTTTCACACACCCAACTTGGTTATCAGTTGAAGGCAATGATAACGGTTCGTGCTTTTGTAGGAAAACTAAAGCCCTTTTTGAATGTTGTCAAAACCTTTGATGAAGTATTGAACTGTTATCGAATTACAGGAAACGAAAATATTATTATGGAAGTTGTGCTAAAAGACCAGTTTCATCTTGAAAAGTTTATAGATAAATTAATAACTTACGGAGAAACTAGAACGCACATTGTGCTTTCCGACGTGATTTCAAATACAACGGTTCTAAAACAAAGAAAATCTTAATTTCAGTTATTGTTTTGGCTAGATTTTTGATGTAATTGCATTATGATAAGAAAATACCTGCCTTTATTCATTCTATTTACATTCATACAAATCATACATTCGCAAGAGTTAAGACTTCAAAAAGGAGTAATTATCGATTCTGTAATTGTTCAAGATTCTATAAACGAGACTTTTTCTTTATACCTACCTGAAAAATTTAAAATGAAAGGCAGCTGGCCCGTACTTTTTATTTTCGATATGGAAGGAAAAGGAAAACAGAGTATGGCAATGTTTAAAAATACTGCGGAAGTGAATGGTTTTATTTTGGCTTCTCCTAATGGGGTTCATGATTCGCTATCCGTATCGCAAAATATGATGAGTGCTAAGTTGGTTATGCAGCAAGTAAGCACAATGTTTCCTATAAACAATAATCGAATTTATACGGGCGGTTTTAATAATGGAGCTCGCTTCGCAAATTTAGTTCCCGTTTTTATTAAAGAAGTTCAAGGGGTGCTTTGTATTGGTGCATCATTAGTGACCAAAGAATTATTGACCGCTAAAATACCTTTTCATTTTATAGGCATCGCAGGGACTGAAGATTTTAATTATACAACGCTACATGAAGATGAGAAGGTTTTAAATAGATTAAAATTTCCAAATAATCTGCTTTTTTTTGAGGGAGGTAACCAATGGCCTAAATCGAATCATTTAGAGAAAGCGTTAACGCTTTTTAATCTTTCTGCCATGGCAAAAGGCAACACACCAAAAGATAGCGTCTTTATCTATGAGAACTTTATTAAGTCGATAGAAGAAATAGAAATGCTCCAGAATAAAAAACAATTGCTCCTTGCAGAGCGTGCAATGAAAGAAACCATAACCAGTTATCGAACTTTATTAAATATAGATTCGCTAAAAAATGCCCAGAAGAATCTAAAAAAAGACAAACTTTATAGAAATCTGAATAGAATTCAAAGTGCAACCTTGTTTAAGGAAAATTTGCTTCGCGAAGATTTTGCTTATTATTTAGAGGAAGATGTACTCACTTACAATTATAACAATCTAGGTTGGTGGAACTACCAGATGACCCAGATATATGGTTTTATTTCTGGTGATAGCAAACTTGAACAGCAAATGGGAAAACGTCTGCAGGGTTATGTGAATGCTCTTGTGGAGGATAATATTGATTTGGTTAAAATTGGAAATGTTGTAGATGAAGAAGCACTTACCCTTTTGTTGATGTTAAAAACCATTACTGAGCCAGAAGAATATGAAAACTATTTAAAAGTAGTTTCAATAGCTGCTAAAAACAGTGATAGTGGTACAGCTTTGTTTTATTTAGAAGAGCTATTAAAGAAAGGCTTTAAAGATAAGGATAGGCTTTATGCTATTGAACATACAACGCTATTGAGAATATCTCCGGAATTCAACAAGTTAATAGAAAAATATTTGGACAATGCGCGATATGAAATTAAGGACGAATAAATCTCGGAACTTCTTCTAACTTCCAATTAATAACCAATCCACCTGCTAATGATTGGGCAATCTCTTTACCATATAAATATTCACTGAGATAAAGTGCTGCTTCAAAACTTTTTGCCCCACCTGCAGAGGTTATGTATTTTCCGTCATGCACAAAAAGCACACTGTCTTTAACTTCTAGTTTTGGAAACATTTTTTTATAAGTATCAATATCACTCGGAAATGTGGTTGAGGCGACCTCGTTTAATAATCCAGCTTTAGCCAATATAAAGGCACCATCGCAATGAGAAGTTATGAATAAAGCGTTTTTATCCACTTTTTTTACAAAATTGAGCATGATGTCATCTTCTAAATCAGTGTCTAGATGATGTTCTGCACTTGGTACTACTAAAATGTCAATATCTGGAATAGAATCTTGTATATAATCAAAATCTGGAAGTATACGAATACCTTCAAAAGAAGTAATAGGTTGTAAGGTGTTGGCAACCGTAAAGGTGTTCATGGCTTTTATGCCTTTTCTGTATTGTGTATGCTGAAAAATATCATATGGGGCGGTAAACTCTGTATTATAAACGCCATCCATTATTAAAAAAGCGACATTATAACGATCAGGTTTAAGTTGTGGTAAAGATCTTTCTTTTGCGCTAGTTGCTTGAGTTTTCTTTTGGGTGCATGCCGAAAGTACTATCAGGCTTATTAAAATTACTGCGAAATTTTTCATGGTTGTAAAGTCTTTTTTGCAAAGTACAATAGTGTAATCGAAGAATAAAAACTATCGTTGTATTTTTGACCTATGAGGACTGTGTTATACCTTTTATTATTGGTTTTTATTGCTTGTGGACAACAGAAAAGATACCATTCAACTGATGAAACAGTTGCTGATGTAAAATCAGAAAAACTTAAAAGTATTTTTCTTTTTCAGGATGATTTGAACAAAGAGTATAAAAACCCGGATACCTCACCACTACCAGATAGATATAGAAAGAATTTTGAGAAACATGATTTCTTTGAACCGGACACTAGTTATGTCGTTAAGGCTAGATTTGAAAGAACTCCTGATGCGGTCCCTTTTTTAATGAGTACGACCACAAATGAGAAAAATGTAGAAGTAATCTATGGCATTGCGTATTTTCAATTAAATGGGTTGAAGCATAAATTAGAGATCTATCAAAGCCCTGATTTAATTCAACAAGAAAAGTACAAAAATTACCTTTTCTTGCCCTTCTTAGATGATACTAATGGTGAAGAAACTTATGGTGGCGGTCGCTATGTTGATTTGACGATTTCAAAAGGCGATACCATTATCATTGACTTTAACAAAGCTTATAACCCTTACTGTGTTTATAACAAAAAGTACTCCTGCCCTCTAGTGCCAAGGCAAAATTATTTGAAAACTAGAGTGATGGCAGGAGTAAAAGATTTTATCAAAAAATAAAATCCCCTAACGCGATGTCAGGGGATTTCATCAATTTACATATCCCTTAATAATTAGTCAAAAGAGTATATTGCAGCAAGAGTAAATGATGCAAGAGAGTTCGTTGGGTCTGCTACGCTGCCAAAGGGCTCAACGTCATTACCCCAGCTATCTAGACGAATTTCTGGCTTAATAATTAAATTACCATTTGTGTAGCTACCAGTTAATGTAGCTGCAAGTACGGGCGTATCATCAAAACCATCTTGTGTAAAGGCCACGTATTCACCTCTAACACCAATAGCAAAACTATCTGAAGTTGTTAATTGAGGATAAATTGCAGCTCCGTAGAATCCACTGTCAGTTTCAGAATTTTTATTATATGCAGCGTTTATCCCAAAGAAAAATTCATCAGATACATCAAATCCACCGGTATAATCAACTTCAAAACCTAAACCTCCTTCTTTACCACTATCATAGTATAAGTTTAAGTATTGTCCTGATATACCTAATTGTGCGCCAAAGGCATATTCACCTGATCCAGTGATATCATTAGTGTCCCATGGATTGGTAATAGCGAGCATTAGGCTTGCATCATCAGAAAGTGTAAAATCAGCTTTTATACCCATATGAGAGAATGGTCCATTAGAAAATAAGTGTGATACACTATAGTTAAAGTTAGCTGCAGGTGCTATTACTTCATAACCTAAAAAGGTGTTCCAACGACCAATGGTTAAAGTAGTCCCCTCCGATACGTTCCAATAAGCGTAAGCCTGATTGATGACACCATTTAAAACATCATTTTCAAAAGTTGCTTCCGTACCTCTTGGACCAAAAACCAAATCAACAACTAAACCAGTATTACCAGTTTCGTAGCTACCAATGATGTTGGCCATACCTAAGGCAAACCCCGTTTGGTTAGCGAAAGAAGTAAATGAATTTGATTCATCTACTCCGGCTTCATTGAAGGTAGTTCTAAAGTAAGTATCAATGCTACCTGATAAAGAAATTGGACTCTTTGTATCTTCATCTTGTGCAAATGCATTAAAAGTCAATAGTGCAAAAGCTGCTAAAAAAATATTTTTTGTGTACTTTGTATTGATAATCGTTTTCATAATTTCAAGAATTAATGACCCCATCAATAGGGTTGTTTTTGATTAATTGAATGTTCTAATGTGAAAAAGGTTGTTTTTTTACGGAGCGTTCTGCAAAACGCTCCGTTTTTTATATTTTAATGTTGATTCATTCTAAAATCAGCATAGGCATCCATTCCATGCTCATGAATATCAAGCCCTTCGATTTCTTCGGTTTCCGAAACCCGTATTCCAGCAACTTTCTTGACAACGAATAGTATGATGAACGCTGTTAACGTGCAGAATGTAGCTGCTGCACCCACCCCGGCTAATTGTACCAAGAATTGGTCTACACCAGCTAAAGCTCCGAAGATACCGACTGCTAGAGTTCCCCAAATACCACAGATTAAGTGTACGGCTACGGCACCAACAGGATCGTCTAATTTTAATTTGTCAATTAAAGCAACTCCAAAAACAATGATTATACCGGCTAAGAAACCAATAATAACGGCCTCATTTGGTGACATTTGATCTGCACCAGCAGTAATACCTACAAGTCCACCTAAAATACCATTCAAAAACATGGTCAGGTCAAAGTTTTTATACTTAATCCAGGAGGTTAAGAATGCTGCAACACCGCCAGCTGCTGCCGCTAGACATGTAGTTACTAAAACTAATGAGGTGCCAGCAGGGTCTGCAGATAATACAGAGCCACCGTTAAAGCCAAACCAACCTAACCAAAGGATTAATACCCCAGCTGCTGCTAATGGTAAATTGTGACCAGGTATTGCTTTTGGTTTACCATCTTCTCCAAACTTACCAATTCTAGGACCTAGAAGATAGATAGCAATCAAAGCTGCCCACCCTCCTACGGAGTGTACTAAAGTTGATCCTGCGAAATCATAAAAACCTTCTGCTTCACCGTAAGAAAGTGATGATAAGAAACCACCACCCCATTGCCATGAACCAACAATTGGATAAACCAAGCCTACATAAACAATCGTAAAAATCATGAAACCGCCTAGTTTTACACGTTCAGCGACGGCGCCAGAAACTATAGTAGCTGCAGTTGCAGCGAACATACCTTGAAATAGAAAGTCTGTCCACCAAGTGTAGCCGCCATCTGCATAATCGGGAGTCATTCCATTTTCTGGAGCTGCAATTCCAAATCCTGCAAATTTAAAAATACCCATATCGCCATCTTCAAAGCCTGGGTACATTAAGTTAAAACCACCTATATAATACAATAATAGACCTACACAGATAATGAATACATTTTTAAATAAAATGTTTACTGTATTTTTTTGTCTAGTCAATCCTATCTCTAAGAAAGAAAATCCGAGATGCATGAAGAATACCAGAGCGGTACATACCATCATCCATACGTTGTTTGCTGTAAATAATCCTGCTTCCATAATAAATTCTATAAATAGTTGGTTAGTTTAGTTAATACCGGCATTGCCATTTTCACCTGTTCGTATTCTATAAGCTTCAGCGACATCAGAAACAAATACTTTTCCATCTCCTACATTACCTGTTGATGCAGTTTTGATGAGTGTATCTACAGTTTTTTCTAAAAATTCATCAGATACTACAATAACTAGGTATCTTCTTTGAATGTCTGTTGTACTATAGGTGATACCGCGGTATACATGACCTTGTTTTTCATTTCCGACCCCAGTTACATCCCAATAACTGAAGAAGTTCACCTCAATTCCATGAAGCGCTTTTTTCACTTCATCAAATTTTGATTTTCGAATAATTGCCTCGACTTTTTTCATAATTGATTTTGTTAGTTACAAGAGCCAAATATATGTTAATTCAACAATGACCATCTGTCAACATGGGTATGAAACATGATTTTTATCATAAAAAAATAAATACCCCTATTTTTTTAGGGGTATATTAATTTAATGTTATAAAAATTGAAATATTGAAGACCGAGCGAAATTTTTCGCTCTTATAAATTGAGAAATCTATAACAATAAAAGTTGTTCATTGTGTTATTTGTAACACAGGGTCAGAATAGTTAAAAGAAATTTACTCTTAAAGAAGTTTTGCTAGCCAAATACCTATAGCAATTGCCATAATACCAATAATAACACTTAAAAGGGTGTATAAAGAAAAATGGAAAAGCTCGCCAGACTTTAATAAGGTATGTTTTTCTAACGCAAATGTTGAGAATGTGGTAAACCCACCACAAAAACCTGTGGCCAATAAAAGAAGTTGATTTTCACTCAATAATTCTCCTTTTAAGGATAGGCTTAGAAGAAAACCTATTAAAAGGCACCCTATAATATTTACAGAAAAGGTTCCTAGGTAAAAGTGTTCGTAAAAAGGATTCAAATATTTTGAAATAACATATCTGAGCATGCTGCCAAATCCTCCACCGATAAAAACTAAGAGCGCTTGTTTCATCAACTCAAATTTAGTTTTTTCTATGAGAATATTTAAAAAATTAAATTATAGGATCAAAAAAGGAAAGCTATCTAATTTGATTAAAACTAGACCTCATAAAATTGAAGTAATAAATCTATACCGCTTTTTTATACTTAGTCTCAGAAAATTCTGTAGGGAAAAGTTTTGTAACCTGGCTATCCGAAATTTTCTGAAGCGGCTTTTTAAATTTGTCCATGGCACCGTTAACGCTAAAGATTAATAGCAAACCGTTAATTCCTAAAAGGACAAATAAAGCACTAAAAAATGTTACCATTTCATTGTTGTAATTGATACGTCAAAAGTACGTGTTTTCTTATAGTATACGAATCAGAGACAAAGAATGTTGTCAAACTCTTAATTTTTGTGGTGAATGCAGATAAACTGTTAATTTTTAAGGAAGAATTTAATTATAAATAAGAATATTATGAAACTAGCAAAAGAAATAAGGACCCATTTTACCCCTTTGTAGTTCTTTGAATGCAATTTGTTGTCTTTTTTGTACATCATGAACATTACAATAATAAAAGCGATGATAAATAGACCGGCAAAAATTAATTGTCCTGTAGAGAACATAGTTTCTTTATTTTTATGCAAAGCTAACGCAAAATAGAATCAATGAAAAGTAAAATAGATGCAGTAGAATTGTTTCATGAGGCCTTCGGATTGGGAATTTTAAAAAAACCAACCGCAGATTTAGGCACTTCCAAGAATGAACTACGGTTTAATTTGATGGACGAAGAGAATAAAGAGTATTTAGAAGCTGCAAATGAAGGCGATATGGTCGAAGTAGCAGATGCTTTAGGAGATATGCTTTATATCTTGTGCGGAACTATTTTAGAACACGGTATGCAATTTAAAATAGAAGAGGTTTTCAATGAGATCCAAAGAAGTAATATGAGTAAGCTTGGAGCGGATGGTAAACCTATTTATCGTGAAGATGGAAAAGTTTTAAAAGGGCCTAATTACTTTAAGCCAAATATTGAAGCAATCTTAGAGAATTAAAAAAAGCGCCAATTGGCGCTTTTTTTAAACTTTATATCTCCAACCAAACTTATCTTCAGTTCTGTTGTATTGAATATCTGTGATTTTCTTTTTTAAAAGGGACGCGTAACTATTGTTTAATTCTGGTAAATCATAGTCCATGCCTTTATGGCCAAATGATGCTATGGGTGAAACTACAGCAGCGGTACCTGCACCAAACATTTCTTTTAGTTCACCAGATTCTGCAGCTGCCACAACTTCGTTTACACTAATCTTACGAACCTCTGTTTTAATGCCTTCGTCTTCGGCAATCAGCAAAATACTTTTTCGTGTAATACCATCAAGAATACGGTCACTCGTCGGTCCGGTAATTAGGGTATCATTAATCCGTATAAAAATATTCATTGCCCCAGCTTCTTCTATATATTCATGGGTATTATCGTCTGTCCAAATTACTTGGTTATAACCCTTTTTTACGGCTAATTGAGTGGGATAGAATTGCCCTGCGTAATTACCACCCGCTTTAGCATAGCCAACACCACCATTAGCTGATCTAGAGTATTTTTCCTCAATTAAAACACTAACCTTTCCAGAAAAATAGGCTCCTGATGGTGCACAGCAAATAATAAATTTATATTCATCAGCTGGTGAAGCGTGAAAACCAATACCAGATGCCATCATGAAGGGACGTATATATAAAGAACTACCAGGAGTTGTTGGAATCCAATCTTTTTCTAAGCGTAATAATGTAGTAAGTCCTTCAACAAAGATTTGTTCAGGTATCTCAGGAATTGCTAATCTTTTTGCAGAAATATTAAATCGTTTATGATTATCTAAAGGTCTAAAAAGCCATGGTTGCCCATCGGTATCTTTATATGCTTTCATACCTTCAAAAATAGATTGGCCATAATGAAAGATTTTCGCAGCAGGGTCAAGAACGATAGGTTGATAGGGCATAATTTTTGGTGTTTTCCAAGCACCATTTTTATAATCACAAACCAACATATGATCTGAATACACACTGCCAAAAGCTAAATTGTCAAAATCAACATCGTTTATTTTAGTTGTTTTTGATTTTTCAACCTGAATATTTTTAAACTGCACTTCCATAGTAATACCTTTGTAAAAAATAAAATTAGCTATTTCAGTTAATATTTTTTCCTTTTAGTAACTTTAAATGGTATCGAAAGCGAATACGAACTAAACTTTTTTGTGATATGAAATCTTTTAACATTTTGATTGTGATATTCTTAGTGTCAACAGGCAGTTTTTGCTTAGCTCAAACCAAAATAGTTTATAATGATTTTGGTGCCTCTTTTGAAAATTTAGAACAAAGTACGAACTGGAAAGTATATGAAAACTTAAATGCCGCAGATACGACCACAACCCAACTTACTGGTAGAATTACTGAAGTGTGCCAAGCTAAAGGTTGTTGGATGAAAGTTGATCTGGAGAATGGCAAACAAGTGTTCGTTAAATTTAAGGATTATGGCTTTTTTGTGCCATTAGACTCCGCTGATAAAGATGTGGTTATGAATGGAAAAGCTTTTGTTGAAGAGATGTCCGTAGAGGAACAAAGACATTATGCAGAAGATGAAGGTGCGAGCAAAGAAGCAATAGCTAAAATCACCAAAACGAAGAAAACCTTAAGGTTTGAAGCGGATGGTGTATTAATTGCACAATAGTTGAAAAGACGAATCATCACAACTTCAGATGGTTCAAAGACCATTCATTTAGAAGATTGGAACGAGCAGTATCATTCTAAGCACGGTGCTATACAAGAGGCATATCACGTTTTTATTGAGCACGGCCTCAACCGTTTTCATAACCAAGATGTAAGTCTGCTTGAAATAGGTTTTGGTACTGGTCTAAACGCGCTAATCAGTTTAATAGAAGCCAAAAAAATAGGGTTGAGACTAAATTATGTCGGTGTTGAGGCTTATCCCGTTTCAGAAAAAGAAATTAAGGGTTTAAATTATATTGAAAGCTTAGAAGTTAAAAATTTTAAAGATACTTTTTCTTTAATGCATAGCTCAGATTGGAATAAAAGCATAGAAATCGATTCTCATTTTAAACTTACGAAACAGAAAAAAGATTTTAGCGCAATTTGCGATATCGATTTGTTTAACCTTATTTATTTTGATGCTTTTGGAGCTAGGGTACAACCTGAGCTTTGGACAGTGTCCGTTTTTCAAAGAATGTACACTGCCTTAAAATCTAATGGTATTTTGGTTACCTATTCGGCAAAAGGCAGTGTTCGCAGAGCAATGCAAGAAGTTGGATTTGTAGTTGAACGACTTCCTGGGCCACCTGGTAAGCGTGAAATGCTTCGTGCTATTAAAAAAGAAATTCCCTGAACAATGATAAAGCCTTCAAATAGGCTGATTCTTAAAAAATCATAAACTTTAAACAATAGTGTTAAACCTAAATTAACACCTCTGAACCAGCACTTTAAATCATTTATATTTGTGAAAAAGGACGAGATGAAAGTTTTGATTACAGGGGCAACAGGACTAGTAGGCAGCGCCATTGTTAAGGAATTACATGCTAAAGGAATTCAAGTCAATTATCTGACCACGAATAGGGCGAAAATCGTTTCTGATGAAGATTATCAAGGATATTATTGGAATCCTAAACTATCTGAAATTGACACCAATTGTTTTGAACATGTTTCAGCAATTATTAATCTAGCGGGTGCCAGTATTTCAAAAAAATGGACAGAATCTTACAAAGCTGAGGTGCTACATAGTCGTGTAGACACTTTAAAAACTCTTAAAAAAGGTTTAGAGAAAGTTGGGCAATCGCAAATTGAATCTTTTATTTCTGCATCGGCCATCGGTATTTACCCCAACTCTTTATCTTCATTCTATACCGAAAACGAAAAACAAGTTGATGATAGTTTTTTAGGCGAAGTTGTTAAGATTTGGGAAGAGGAAATAGATAAGTTTCAAGATTTTGACTTTAAGGTTTCCAAAATACGTATTGGCATCGTGTTGTCTAAAGATGGTGGAGCATTACCTAAAATGGCTATGCCCATAAAAAATTATGTTGGATCTGCTTTTGGTTCGGGTGAACAATGGCAATCTTGGATTCATATTGAAGATTTGGCAAGAATGTTTGTTTTTGTTTTGTCTAACCAACTATCCGGTACTTTTAATGCCGTATCACCTAACCCAGTTACAAATACGAAAATAACTACTGAACTGGCAAAAGTATTGCGACGACCATTACTATTACCCAACGTTCCAGAATTTGCTATGAAATTTTTGTTAGGTGAAATGGCGTATCTATTGTTTGCTAGTCAAAGGGTAAGTAGTAAACGTATTGAGAAAAAAGGGTTCCAATTTAATTACCTTAATATTTGTAAGGCTTTAGAAGCGATTTATCATAAAAATTCAAATAAACGAACTATAGTATCTGACTATAGTAATGAATTTGCTTGATAATGAAAATACATCTGAATAAATGAAGAATCCGTCTATGGCGGATTTTTTTGTATTTATTGGTGACATTTTGACATTTTAAGACAATTGGCAGTACTTTTGCCATCTTTAATTTGTAATTAAATTTATACCTATGAACAAGAAGAGTAAGGTTCAAGAGATGGATGAAGAACTAGAGAAAGACCTATCCGTTCAAGAAACTGAACTTAACGCCGAAGAAAGTGAAAATGGTTCTGAAAATGAAGAAGAGTTATCGATTGAAGAACAGCTCAAGGAAAATCTTGCTAAAGAAAAAGATAAATTTTTACGTCTTTTTGCCGAGTTTGAGAATTTTAAAAAGCGTACTTCAAAAGAGCGTATAGATCTTTTCAAAACTGCAGGTCAAGACGTTATCGTATCTATGCTACCAATTTTAGATGATTTTGATAGGGCATTGAAAGAACTTTCAAAATCAGAGGACAATGAACTTTTTAAAGGGGTTGAGCTTATAAGCAATAAGTTTAGCGAAACATTAAAAAACAAAGGCCTCGCAGAAATGGAAATTGGACAGGGAGATACTTTTGACGCTGAAATTCATGATGCTGTAACCCAAATACCTGCCCCAGATAAGAAATTGAAAGGTAAGATTATTGATGTCATTGAAAAAGGCTTTAAGTTGGGTGATAAAATTATTCGTCATCCAAAAGTTGTAGTTGGCAATTAGAAGATAGCACCACTACTAAATTTTAAATAGAGATTGTGAAGCAAGATTTTTACGAAATATTAGGCATTTCAAAAGGTGCTGCAGCAGCTGAGATAAAAAAGGCATATCGGAAGAAAGCCATAGAATTTCATCCTGATAAGAATCCTGGAGATTCAAATGCAGAAGAAATGTTCAAAAAGGCTGCCGAAGCCTACGAAGTATTGAGCGATCCAGATAAGCGGGCCAAGTATGACCAATTTGGTCATGCAGCCTTCGAGGGCGGCGGCTTTGGCGGCGGTAGCAATATGAACATGGATGATATTTTCAGCCAATTCGGTGATATTTTCGGTAGTGCTTTTGGCGGCGGTGGTTTTGGTGGTTTTAGTGGTTTTGGCGGCGGTCAGCGGCGAGTGAAAGGAAGTAACCTTAGAATTCGCGTAAAAATGACCCTAGAAGAAGTAGCTAATGGAGTTGAGAAAAAAGTAAAAGTTCGCAGAAAAGTTCAGGCCGATGGTGTAACATACACTACTTGCTCTACTTGCAATGGCAGCGGTCAGGTGATGAAAATAACAAATACCATTTTAGGTCGTATGCAAACTGCCGCTACTTGTACCACTTGTGGCGGAGCAGGGCAAACAATTGACAAGCGGCCTAGTGATGCAGATGCACAAGGACTAAAGGTCGTTGAAGAGACTGTTTCGATAAAAATTCCTGCTGGTGTTGAAGAGGGTATGCAGTTAAAAGTAGCCGGAAAGGGTAATGGAGCCCCTGGTAATGGAGTGTCAGGAGACCTTTTGGTTGCTATAGAGACTGAAGAGCACCCCACCTTAAAAAGGGAAGGAGACAACCTTCATTATGATTTATATATTAGTTTATCAGAGGCTGTTTTAGGAAGCTCAAAAGAAATTGATGCAGTTGGAAGTAAAGTTAGAATTAAGCTTGAGCAAGGTATTCAGTCTGGTAAGATTTTAAGGTTAAGGGGTAAAGGGATTCAAAGCCTCAATGGTTATGGAAGCGGCGATCTTTTAGTTCACGTAAATGTTTGGACCCCCAAAGAATTAAACAGGGAACAAAAAGAGTTTTTTGAGCGTATGCGAGACGATGATAATTTTGTTCCAAAACCTAAAAAATCAGACAAATCATTCTTCGAAAAAGTTAAAGATATGTTCTCTTAAAAGTTTTACTATTGCTAATTAAATAAAAAACGTATATTTGACTTTAGATGCTGTACTCAGCATCTAATTTTCTTTTTCATAGCAATTTTTTTCCCATCCTTAATTCGTTAAGGGTGGGTTTTGTATTTTAAGCCTAGTTTTAGTGTAAATAAAGCTTTGAATTCGTTTATGGTATTTATTCATTTTGCTCCTTTTCAAATAGATGTATCTTTGATAAAATTGATTGCATGAACCACATTCTTGTTGCTGAAAATGTTTCCAAAAAATTTGGAGAACATGCGGCACTGAGTAACATTTCACTTGAAATTCCTGAGAATTGTATTTATGGACTTTTGGGTCCAAATGGAGCTGGAAAGACCACTTTGATTCGAATAATCAATCAAATTACCTATCCTGATACTGGGGGGGTTATGTTTGATGGCCAACCATTGGCACCAGAACATATTGCAACAATAGGATATTTGCCTGAGGAGCGCGGTTTGTACAAAAGTATGAAGGTAGGTGAGCAAGCCTTATATCTAGCACAACTAAAGGGGCTTTCAAAAGCAGAGGCGAAAAAACGATTGAAGTATTGGTTTGAACGTTTAGAGATTGGTGATTGGTGGAACAAAAAGATACAAGAACTTTCAAAAGGGATGGCGCAAAAAATTCAATTTATTGTGACTGTGCTTCATGAGCCTAAATTGTTGATTTTTGATGAACCCTTTAGTGGCTTTGACCCCATTAATGCTAACAAGATTAAAGATGAGATTTTAGAATTGAAAAAGAACGGAACCTCTATTATTTTTTCTACACATCGTATGGAATCAGTAGAAGAATTGTGCGAGTATATTGCACTCTTGCATCAATCAGAAAAAATTTTGGATGGTAAGTTGAGTGATATAAAAAAGGCCTATAAGAACAACGTTTTTAGAGTAGGGTTGAATGTTAACAAAGATGGAGAACAAGTTTTAGCGCAAATCAAATCGCAATTTGATATTTCTACACATCAATATTATAAAGATGAAAATCAACTTGATTTTAGCTTAAAATTACCAAGTCCAGATACGGCAATAGCTTTAAATATGTTGACTAAAAATGGAACTATCAATCATTTTGAAGAGGTGATACCCTCTGCCAATGATATTTTTATTCAAACTGTAAATTCAAAAACCAAATGAATAAGCTTAAGCTAATCATCAGGCGGGAATATTTGGCAAAGGTTCGTAATAAGTCTTTTGTGATTATGACCTTCTTAAGTCCTATTTTAATGGTTGGGATGATAGTGCTTATTGCATTTTTGACCAAGGTCAATGATAGTGAAAAACGGATCATAACAGTGCTTAACGAGAGTGATTACTTCTCGAATTCTTTTAACCCTACTGAGAGTATTTCTTATATTGATTTTAGAGATTTGACTCTTGAGCAAGCTAAAGATTCTACGGTTTCTATGGGTAATTATGGGCTCCTTTACATTCCGATGGAAAAGAGTTTAGAAGCTACGGCCAATAGCACTTTTCTTTATACTAAAGAAAGCCCGGTAAGTACTATTCTAGAGCGTTTAGAGACTATCTTTCAAAACCGTTTGCGTCAAGGCAGGTTGCAAGAATTAGGTGTTTCAGCAAAAGATTTTGCAGATATAGATGAAGAGTTTGAGATAAATACATCCACCTTTGATGGTCAGCAAAATATAAAAGGTATTAATGAAATAAAAGCGGTTATAGGTGGTGGTTTTGGGTATCTCATCATGATGTTCATTATTATTTATGGAGGTTTTGTAATGCGAAGTGTAATTGAAGAAAAGACTAGTAGAATTATTGAAGTTATTATTTCTTCAGTGAAGCCTTTTCAACTAATGTTAGGTAAGATTATTGGAACATCTTTAGCTGGTATTACACAATTTGCCATCTGGATTTTTTCGGCATCCTTACTACTTTTCGTTGCCATGCTTTTACTCGATATTGATTTAAATACATTGAGTGCAAACCCTATGATGGAACAAAACACCATGGTAAACATGGCTGCCTTACCCGAACCTGCGGATAATGATATGCAGCAATATGCGGAAGAACTTTTTAAAATTCCATGGGCATTGCTACTAGGCTCTTTTATAATCTATTTCATATTGGGATATCTTATTTACAGTTCTATTTATGCGGCTATTGGAGCTGCTGTGGACAATGAAACAGATACGCAACAATTTATATTTCCTATTATTCTTCCATTAATGTTAGCTATTTATGTTGGCTTCTTTTCAGTATTCAGTAATCCACACGGACCAATAGCTGTTGGATTTTCTTTGTTTCCACTGACCTCGCCTATAGTAATGTTGATGCGCTTGCCGGGTGGAATAGGGGAGAGCGGTGTACCTTTATGGCAATTTTTGACCAGTATTTTGTTTTTGATTGTTACCTTTCTAGGAATAGTTTGGTTAGCAGCAAAAATTTATAGAGTAGGAATTTTGATGTACGGAAAAAAACCAACCTATCGCGAATTGTTTAAATGGCTCAAGTATTAAGGAATGATTCAGGACAAAGGAACGGACATAAAAGAAATCATTGAAAAAGACATTTGGGGTTCGATAAAGGAATTTCTCAACTGGGGTTTTCATTATGGTGAAGGCTCAAATTCCATTCATATTACCGTTGGTCTTTTACTACTGCTAACGATAGCCTTTTTACTAACCGGGTTTGTACTAAAATGGGTTAGAAAATTCTTTACTAGAAAGATGGATCTAGAAGATAAACACAAGTTTATCAGCATCTTTAAATTTATTAAATATGTGGTTTATCTTGTAGTTATTCTTTTGACCATGAGTGCGGCGGGTATTAATGTAACGGTTATACTTACGGCATCGGCAGCACTCTTTGTCGGTTTAGGATTGGCGTTACAAGAACTCTTTCAAGATATTATTGGGGGTATTTTCATCATTGTTGATAAGTCACTTCGGGTGGGGGATATTGTAGAGGTAGATGGAAAAGTGGGTAAGGTTTTTGAAATTAAGCTACGAACCACGAGAGCATTGACTCGAGATGATAAGGTAATTATTATTCCTAATCACAAATTCATAAGTGATATTATTCATAATTACACCCAAAATCATAAAACGACACGTGAAAAAGTGAGTGTTGGTGTAGCTTACGGGAGCGACGTGCAGTTAGTCACCCAATTATTAGAAGGTGTAGTAGATGAGCAAAAGGGCATATTAAAAACTCCAAAACCCTTTGTTTTATTTGAAGATTTCGGAGATTCAGCCCTGATATTTTCAATTAATTTTTATATCAATGACAGTTTTAGTGATCCTAAAATAAAAAGCAGTATTCGTTATGCTATTGATACTAAGTTTAGGGCAAATAACGTTAGCATTCCATTCCCACAACGTGATGTGCACCTATTTCAGCATATAAAAAGTACTGATTAGTAAAACCATAATGGTAAAAAGAATACTTCAAATTGCGTGCTTTTTTCTGATTTTGATTCAATCAATGGTAAGTTTCTCACAAAGTACAGATTTGGTAAGGGTCGAATATCTTCGAATTCCTGAAAACGATACAGGTATTCAAACCTCACGATATAAATTTTTGATTAATGTACCCATTAAGGTCAATGAGAGTAACTACATCGTCGTTGGCGGCGAGTATAACCAGTTTGATGTAGATTTTTCTGCGGATTTACCATTTGATAAAGCTGAGCTTCAAAAGCTGCATATTATTGATATGAATTTAGGTTACATAACCAAATGGAATGAGAATTGGCGTTTTATAGGAATTATAACACCTAGGTTAGCCTCTAATCTTACCGAGAAGGCAAGGTCAGACGATTTTTTTTTCAATGCTACCGCGACCTTATGGAAAGAAAAAAAGGATATAGAAAAACCTTTTAGACTTGTATTGGGCCTTACCTTTAATAGTACAACGGGTTTGCCTATTCCTTTACCTTTAGTAAGTTATTATAAAAGATTTCATCCAAATTGGTCATATACCTTAGGAATACCTAAAATGAACTTTAAATACTACCCTAGTGAGAAGCATACGCTACAAATGGCATTATTATTGGATGGGTACTTTATAAATATTCAAGATGATATTGTCTTGCCCGATAACACATTGGGTTCAAGAATTTCATTATCGGCCCTTATTGGCGTTGTGGGTTATCAATATAACATAACCAAGATGATGTCGCTATATGTCTTAGCAGGAAGGTCTTTTCTTCAAGAAGGGATTTTACGGAATGACCGTCGCGATAGAACTTTTTTATTAAACGATGAGGCAAATTTTTATCTTAGAACAGGTTTTAAAATATCAATTTTTTAAAAGAAAAATATGTCAAAAATATTAGTCATTGAAGATGAGGCAGCGATTAGAAGGGTTTTGGTTAAGATACTGAGCGAAGAAAATGATACCTATAAAGTTTTTGAGGCAGAAGACGGATTGCGTGGTATGGAAACCATCAAGAAAGATGATTTTGACTTGGTACTTTGTGATATAAAAATGCCTAAAATGGATGGTGTAGAAGTACTGGAAGCAGCCAAAAAGGTTAAACCTGAGATTCCTTTTATCATGATTTCGGGCCATGGAGATTTGGATACTGCTGTTAATACAATGCGTCTCGGAGCCTTTGATTATATTTCGAAACCTCCAGATTTGAATAGATTGCTAACTACAGTGCGCAATGCTCTTGATAGAAAAGAATTAGTGATTGAAAATAAAATTCTGAAGAAAAAAGTAAGTAAGACTTATGAAATGATTGGTGAAAGCCCTGAGATTGATGTCATCAAAGATATGATTGAAAAAGTAGCACCGACTGATGCTAGGGTATTGATTACGGGGTCAAATGGTACTGGTAAGGAGTTGGTGGCCCATTGGGTTCATGAAAAAAGTCAACGGTCATCTGCACCTTTCATTGAAGTTAATTGTGCTGCAATTCCTTCTGAGCTTATTGAAAGTGAACTTTTTGGTCATGTTAAAGGAGCATTTACTTCGGCGGTAAAAGATAGGGCTGGTAAGTTTGAAGCGGCCAATAAAGGAACTATTTTCTTAGATGAGATTGGCGATATGAGCCTATCTGCACAAGCAAAAGTATTAAGGGCATTACAAGAAAATAAAATTTCTAGGGTTGGCACGGATAAAGATATAAAGGTAGATGTTCGCGTAGTTGCTGCTACAAACAAAGACCTTAAGCAAGAAATTGCTGCTGGTAAATTCCGTGAAGATTTGTACCATCGTTTGGCTGTTATTTTAATTAAAGTTCCATCATTGAATGATAGACGTGATGATATTCCATTATTAATTGAGCATTTTTCAAATAAAATTGCGGAGGAACAAGGTACTGCGCAAAAAAACTTTTCTAAAAAAGCGGTGAACCTTTTAAAAAGTTATGATTGGACAGGTAATGTACGTGAACTAAGAAACGTAGTTGAAAGATTAATTATATTAGGAGGTAAAGAAGTTAATGAAGATGATGTAAAATTATTTGCAAGCAAGTAATTATTTAACGGGGCAACCCTCTAAACGAAGTAAAGCATCATAGGTGATTTCTTTGACTCTACCATGATAGTAGCTCTTTGCTTCAGAAAGCGAACCTTGATTCAATTTGTTTTTGGTCTTGTCATGAATTTTTGAAATGAAGTTAAAAGCGTCAGCACATTCAACATGTTGTAGAATATTTTCCAACGAATTTTCAAATTCAATAAGACTATTGTCCATAGTTTCTTGAAGTTGTTTGGACTTTGGTAAAAGTACACCGCCCTGGTCTTTTAGTACTTGTTTTGTATTAAGTACTAATAAGTCGTCACCATATTCACTTTGATTGTTATTTTCAAATTCTTCTAAGGCATTAATACTGCTCAAAGTACTTTTCAAAGCAATTTCTAAGAAGGCTTTGGAGTTTTTAAACGAGTTTGCTTTAGTAGCTTCTTTTAGACTTTGTTCTGCTTGGTATATATTTTCAAGAGCATCTTCACAGCCACAATCCTTAAAGTTGTTTTTGGTTTTATTAATACCCTTTAACGCCTTATAGGCATAATATTTGGCCTTCTCAAAGTCACTAGCTTTTATGGCAAGTTGGGTCTGGTCTTTAATAAATTCCGTATGTTGGTTGGCAAATGCACAAGCATTTATAGTAGTGAAGGATGCCATTGCCAAAAGAGCTAAAAATCCCAAAACGGCTGCTACAATAAGCACAGTTTTTCTGTAGGTTTTCATAAAATTTGATTTGGTCTTCCAAAGGTAGTTTAGGGCCGTAGTGAATAAAAATTCCATCGTTTAAAACCTGTTTTGCACTTTAAAAGGTGAATTTTTAATAGAATATCGACCAATTGCACTGTCTCAGAGTTTGTATTTAAATCCTCAAAATTGTTTATATTTCTGGTTATGGACAATATTAGTATAGAACGTTACCGTGTTGATAAACCTACAAAACTGTCAGAACGGTCTACTTTAGAAGATTTTAATGCAGATAACAAGTTGTTGAAGAAACAACTAAAAGTAGTAAGTCGAGAACTGGCCAAATTTCAAAATACGCTTTATGCCCATGGTAAGTATGGTGTGTTGGTATGTTTGCAAGGAATGGATACCGCAGGTAAGGATAGTTTGATACGTGAAGTGTTTAAAGAATTAAATGCACGTGGTGTAGAAGTTCATAGTTTTAAAGTGCCTACTTCATTAGAATTGAATCATGATTATTTATGGAGGCATTACATCGCATTACCAGAACGTGGACGATTTAGCGTATTTAATCGAACACATTATGAAAATGTTTTGGTAACTAAAGTACATCCTCACTATATTTTAGGAGAGAATATTCCTGGCGTAGATAATATAGAAGATGTGAATGAAGTCTTTTGGGAAAAAAGATACCGACAGATTAACGATTTTGAAAAACATATTTCCGACAATGGCACTTTAATTTTTAAATTCTTTTTGCACTTATCAAAAGAAGAACAACGGCAACGCTTGTTACGGCGATTGAACCTTAAGGAGAAAAATTGGAAATTTTCCCCTAGCGATTTAAAGGAACGGAAACTTTGGAATCAGTATCAAGATTGTTACGAAGAGGCAATTAATAAAACATCTAAAGAAAATGCACCTTGGTATATAATACCTGCAGATAACAAAAAAGCTGCACGTGTTTTAGTCGCCTCCATTCTTTTAGAATCGTTAAAAAAATACAAAGATGTTCAAGAGCCAGAGCTTGATGATGAAATAAAGGCTAATTTAGAAATCTTCAAACAAGAATTAGAAAAAGAAAAAGAATGAAAATATCACTTCTAGTCGCACTTTTTATAATTAGTACTGTTTTTGGTCAGACGGATGACGAAAAACAGCTAAAAGCAATTTATGATATGGCGCTAACCGATGGTAAGGCCTATGATTGGCTGAATTACTTGTCTAATCAAATAGGGGGAAGGCTGTCTGGTTCAGTTCAAGCCCAACAAGCAGTTGAATATACTAGAAATCAACTAGATTCAATTGGATTAGATAGGGTTTGGCTGCAGCCGGTTATGGTACCCAAGTGGGTGCGCGGCACACCTGAATTTGCCTATATCGAAACAAAACCAGGATTGACAACTAATGTTCCTATTTGTGCCTTGGGTGGTTCAGTAGCAACTTCTGATGTTGGAATAAAAGCTAATATTGTTGAAGTACAGGGTATAGAAGATTTAGAAAAGCTAGGAGAGGAGAATATAAGGGGAAAAATAGTATTCTATAATAGACCTATGGACCCAACTAAGATTAGTACGTTTAGTGCTTACTCTGGTTGTGTAGATCAAAGATATTCTGGTGCCGAGGAAGCGGGCAAATATGGAGCTTTGGGTATTATAGTTCGTTCCATGAATTTAAGGTTGGATGATTATCCACATACTGGGTCAATGAGTTATGGTGATACACCAGTTCAAAATCGTATTCCTGCTGCAGCGATAAGTACAAAAGGCGCTAATTTGTTGAGCACTACATTAAAACTGAATCCTGATATTAATTTCTATTTTAAGCAAAATTGTAAACAGTTTGATGATGTGGAATCTTACAACGTAATTGGTGAGATTACCGGGTCAACCTATCCTAATGAAATTATGGTTGTCGGTGGACATTTAGATTCTTGGGATTTAGGAGACGGTTCTCATGACGATGGTGCAGGAGTAGTTCAAAGTATGGATGTGTTACGATTGATAAAAGCAAGTGGATACAAACCCCAACGTACAATACGTGTTGTTTTGTTTATGAACGAAGAAAACGGACTAAGGGGTGGCAATAAATATGCAGAAGTAGCTAAACGGAAAAATGAGAATCATGTATTTGCTTTAGAAAGTGATGCAGGTGGTTTTACACCAAGAGGTTTTTCTTTTGATTGTTCTGACGAAGATTTTGAGCAGGTCGAAAGTTGGAAAAAACTTTTTGAGCCCTATTTAATACATATGTTTATCAAAGGTGGTAGTGGAGCTGATATTGGACCCTTAAAAGATGAAGGATTGGTATTAGCAGGTTTAAGGCCCGATTCACAAAGGTACTTTGACCACCATCATGCTGAAAATGATACCTTCGAACACGTTAATAAGAGAGAGTTAGAGCTTGGTGCTGCAACAATGACCAGCCTAATTTATTTAGTGGATAAATATGGTTTCGGGTTTCAGAAAAAAGTAAAGGGATAACCTTTGATTTTTTAATCCTTCTAAAAAAGAGTGAACTAATAGATTGTTGCTTTTAATTTAGCAAAGCAGGAAGTATAAATTCTTTTAAAATATCTCTGGGTTGATTGCCTTTACGATTTCTAAAGTTGCCTGAAGTGATCACTACAACCGATTCTAACTCTGGTAGTATAAAAATGAATTGTCCGCCAGCCCCTCTAGCTTCTATAGATGCGATGGGTTTTTTATTTATTAAATAAGTGTCGTGCCACCATAGGTAACCATATTCATTTTTATCTTGCACATCTTGTAGTTGTACATGTTTTTCCAAAGATTCATTTACCCATTTTTCTGATATAATCTGTTTTCCTTTCCATTGACCTTTGTCAAGGTAAAGTTGTCCAAATTTAAGTAGGTCTCTAGAGGTTAAAAGCATGCCTCCTCCAAAGTAGGGTGTTATTTCGGAATCATCAGTTTGGTTGATGTAATTACTTATTTGTAAGGGTGCAAAAAGCTTTTCATTCATATAGATTTCCAGTGGAATATCCAACCTTTCATTCAAAGCAATCCCTAATAAAAATGGGTTCGCAGAACCATAATCAGCATAAGTGCCAGGTTCTTTCACCATAGGTGCTTCCAATACAGTTTGAAGCCATTCATTTGTGGTATTATTAGGGTTTTGGTAATAGTCTTCTCCAGCCTGGTTGTTTACATCTAACCCAGAGCTCATAGTGAGTAAATCTTTAAGACTGATTTTTGATTTTAAAGTGTCTTTTGTGTATTGATATTGCTGAGGTATGAAATCATATAATTTCTCGTCAACACTTTCTATAGTTTTGTCGTCTATTGCAATGCCTATTATTGCTGATGAGATACTTTTTGATGCAGACCTTAAATCATGCGGTATGTTGGCGTTAAACCCGTCAAAATAATTCTCGAATACCAATCTGTTTTTCTTAGCGATAAGAACGCTATGAGTATTAACCAAGGCTTGAGCTTGAATGCTATCAATTAACCGTTCCAATTCATTTGTTTTAATGCCAAAATCTTTAATGTTTCCCGTTGACCAACCGTCATTTAATTGTTTTGGTTGGTTTAAATTTTGTGTTTGTTTTGCAGGATTTGAATTATATTCCCAACCATCAGCGGTATGGGTTAAACTCGTTTTGGTAATAAATGCATCAATTAAATAAATCTCAAGTGATATTCTGCTTTTTAATAATTCAGCACGGAAATTAAAGCCTGTATTAGTATCTCTAAATAGTAAGGTGTCTCCAAGTCTTTTAAAATCACCTGTCCACATGCCTCTAAATCTTTGGTCACCAAAAAAGGGATATGCTGCAAGATTTTCTCCTTCTGTATGTTCTACATAAAGATTAATATCTTCTGATTGTAAACCATTGTCAAGCATAAATGGATTCCATTTACCAACAAATTTGTTGCTCTCTGAGTTTTGTAAGCTAATATGATAATAGAATTTTCCAGTTTTGATAAACCCGGTCAGTATGTCCTTATTCGGACTAAACTTTAGATTAAAAAAGAGTTGTTTATCTATATCCAATTGTATACTATCATCATTAGAAGATTTTAATTTTCTATCAATGAGAATTTCATCATTAGCAATTCTGATGTGATAGGTATTAACTTCTAATTTTTCAAAACTTATTTCAAAATTAAAACTAGGTTTTTCAGACAAAAACCCAATCCATTCTCCTTCATAATTTTGTCCCTTATTTTGCGCACAACTTATTAATGTTGATATAAATAAGAGGACTAAAACTGTTGAATACTTCTGCATGTTTTTTTAATTTAAGTCACGAATTTATACCAAACGAATGGTTAGAAATTGTACAAGATTAACATCGAGTTTATTTTATGAGAAACTTGCGGTAATATCCAGGGTTCATATTAAAATGAGATTTGAAGACACGGTTAAAATGACTTTGATCTGAAAAACCTACTTCATACGTGATTTCGGTTAAAGAAAGGGAGGGGTTTAATAAAAGAGGAATAGCCTTTTTAAGTTTTTGTTTTCTAATATATTCTCCAAGACTCATTGAAAGGTATTTGGGCGCAGCTCTTGATATGTGAACAGGATGCACATTTAACTCCTTTGCTAGATATTCAAGACTCAAAGTAGTAGTGTCATAATGAAGTAGTTCTTTTAAATCGTCTACCCATGTTGGATTTTTATTAAGATCAATTTCCTTTAAGTTGCTTAAAGCGTCACAGATTTGAAGCAATAAAACCTCTACCGATACCTCACTAAAATTATCAGATAACATAAATTCACGATAGACATTTGCAAACAGAAAATGTAATTGCGGGTTATGAATAAGTTGACTGCCTTCCCATAAACCTATAAAGATGTTGTTTTTTTTGAGCCAGTTTTTCTCAAATTCTAGATGAAACCCACTAGCATTGCACGAATGTTTAGATCCATAGTGCGGTTCTTGCCAATTATTAAACATGAGACTTCCAGAGGGGCAGAGGGTTTTAACCCTCGTGTTACAGTCTTTCATGTTACCCTGCAAGACATACATAAAATATGGATTTTCATGGTAATGCCAATCAGTTCTATCAGTAGAATAGGTGTACTGAGATAATAAAACCCCATTGAATGAACTTTCTAACTTTTGATTTCCGTAATATTCTCCTCTTGATAAGATTTTCATTTACTAAAATTCTATATCCAATTCATTGATTATCAATTAACCATTTTATAATACCCCTCGAACAACATTTGTGAGAATATATTTCAACTATGAATATAGGGTTATTTCTGCGAACTGGTAATCGTTGTTACCCTTAGTAAAAATAGTTTTGCGAGAAATATGGATGCCAGAATAACTTTAATAGCGTGGTTTTTAGTAAGCTTCAGTAATTTTTTAAAACCACTATCTTTGCAATCTTTTAAATAAAACAATAAAAAGTAATGCAAGACGGTTTATACGCAAAGTTTAATACAACAAAAGGTGAGATTTTAATTAAATTGACCCACGATAAAACCCCTGGTACGGTGGGTAATTTTGTCGCTTTGGCTGAAGGTAATATGGAGAATGAGGCCAAACCTCAGGGTAATCCTTACTATGATGGTCTTAAGTTTCACCGAGTCATTCCTGACTTTATGGTGCAAGGTGGATGTCCACAAGGTACGGGTACTGGCAATCCTGGTTATCAGTTTGATGATGAGTTTCATCCAGAATTGAACCACTCAGAACCAGGTGTGCTTTCGATGGCAAACGCTGGCCCGGGAACTAACGGAAGTCAATTTTTTATCACACACGTACCAACACCATGGTTAGATAACAAGCATACGGTTTTTGGTCATGTTGAGAGTGGGCAAGAGGTTGTAGATGCTGTTGCACAAGGTGATGGTATTGAAAATTTAGAGATTATTAGAGTAGGTGAGGAAGCGAAAAACTTTAACGCTATTGAAGCTTTTAGAACTTTTGAAGGGGCTAGGGCAAAAAGAATTGCTGAGCAAAAAGCAAAGTCTGAAACTGCTATGGAAGAACTGGCGGCTGGTTTTGAAAAAACAGAGTCTGGCCTACGTTATAAAATGATACAAACAGGTTCAGGAGTAAAAGCAGAAAAAGGTAAAACGGTATCTGTGCATTATGAGGGTAGCTTACCAGACGGACAAGTATTTGATTCTTCATTTAAAAGAAATAAACCAATCGATTTTCAATTAGGTGTCGGTCAAGTAATCTCTGGTTGGGATGAGGGTATTGCTTTGTTGAAAGTAGGCGATAAAGCTCGATTTGTAATTCCTTCTCATTTAGGATATGGCAGTGCAGGAGCTGGAGGTGTCATTCCACCAGATGCAACCCTAATTTTTGATGTTGAGTTGATTGATATTAAATAATAATCATTGTGACCTTAAGCGCAGTCGAAAGGTTTGACGTAGAATTGATAGTATTTAAAAAAGCTTCCTGTGTAGGGGGCTTTTTATTTTGCTCTATTGACGCTCAAGAACAACAGAAATAAGTTGATGGCGAGCAGAAAAAGTAAGATTGTAAAAAAAGTATTCATTTGAATGTGGTTTGTTATTTATTATGAAAGAAACTTTCACTTATAACAATTAAACGAAGAAAAACCCTACTTATTTTTTAGAACTATTAACACTTATAAATAAAAGTGCTAAGTTGATGGCAAGTAGGCTTAAAAGAATCCCTAAAAATACAATCATAACAATAGTGTTTACTTTATTGGGGAGAAGATAGTTTGTCTAAAATTTAGATGCGTAAACGGGTATTAGTTGCTCAAAATGATAAACAAAATAAAAATAAAAAGCCCTCACTAAAAGTGGGGGCTTTTATATAAAAAAGTGTGCTGTTAACCTTAATCTATAACTTGTACATTTACGGCGTTCAATCCTTTTTTACCTTGTTGTAGTTCGAATTCTACATTGTCACCTTCTCTAATCTCATCGATTAAACCTGAAATGTGTACGAAGTGATCTGTGTTTGAACCTTCTTCAGTAATAAAGCCGTAGCCCTTTGAATCGTTGAAGAATTTTACTGTTCCTTTACTCATAATAAAAATAATAATTAATTTGAGCTGCAAATGTACGTTTAATTTGTTGACAATGAATAGCTTTATGTTAATTTTTGGTAAAATTTAGGCTCTTTAATGTCTCATAATCTAAAAATTTGATTCAGATTAAGCTACCCTATCTTAAAATATTTCTTGATCTATTGTTTGAAAGTGGTGGTGCTGCGAGAGTTTTAAGTATGTTATTGATTAGAAATAATCACTAGATAAAACGTTAAAAGGCTCATCAAGCTATATTTAATGAATAGTTTGAAAACTAAGTTTGGTATTTTTGACTTATGGAAAATACAAGTTTAGAAGAATTGCAATATCCTATTGGCAAATACCAAGTTCCAAATAAAATAACGGAGAAGGATTTGTCTGAATGGATTTCCATTTTAGAAAACCTGCCAGTGCGTTTGAGCGAAAAAGTCAATTCTTTATCTCAAATACAATTAGAAACTCCATATCGCCCAGGGGGGTGGACATTACGACAATTAATCCATCATATTTCAGATAGTCATCATCATAGTTATATTCGTTTTAAATGGGCATTAACTGAAGATAATCCAACCATCAAACCGTATCTTGAAAAAGAATGGTCGAATCTTTTTGATGCAAAGACCGCGCCCATTCAAATGTCTTTAGATCATTTGAAAGCAGTACATGTTAAACTGGTCTATCTGCTAAACGGCCTTTCTAGCGAAGATTTAGAGCGTAAGTTTACACATCCTGATGGTAATGAAGAAACAACATTGGCTGAAAATATTGGAAGATATGCATGGCATGGTAGTCATCACTTTGCTCATATTGAGAACTTGATTAAAAGAGAAGGTTGGTAATATGAGCATATTTTGGACAAACTCTATGGAATTTTATTTCTATGGAGCTTATGGCATTATTTAACGCCTTAACCATTAAAGTGTTTCGCCATCAACCACATCTCTTTTTCTTTATCTAGTACATTCGGCAGTTCTATAAAAGCTTCTTGTATAACTTGGTATCCATGTTTTTTATAAAATTGAAGAGGCTTCCCTTTTTTCATCGCGTACAGCCAAACCAAATTTTTTTGATGTTTTTTGGCCAATTCATACACAAATTCAAGGGTTTTCGTACCAATGCCCAAGTTGGAATATGCTTTCAGAAGATATACTTTGTTGAGAAGTAGGTTATTTGGTGACAAGAAAATACCTTTTTTAGCATTTAAAGTCACATTAAGAATTCCAACATCTTTTTCATCAGTTTTAATAATATAAAAAAGTTGAAGTGGGTCTTTTAAGGAATTGGTAACAGATTCTTTAGTCAGAAAAGCATTTACAAAAGGGGATATATCAGAATTTTTCCAAAGATGTAGATAATGTTCTTTATATGATTGTATACCTGTAGTTAAATAGTGATGTAAATTATTTTCGGTTACAGGCGAAAATTGAATATTCATACTTGTTAAAGATTAGTTTCTCTAAAGCTTCAAATGGGTTTATTTTCATCACTAATTTATGGCCCACTTTATATTACAACCAATACTTGGTTTTTGATTTTCAGAAATGGCTTCATCTTTTAAAAGTGAATTCATTGCATTTCTCAAATCAGCTCCGTTTAGAGGCAACTCATTACCGGGTCTTGAATCATCAAGTTGTCCTCTATAAACTAGGTTTAAATTACTATTGAATAAATAAAAATCAGGAGTGCAAGCTGCGTTATAGTCTTTAGCAACTTTTTGACTTTTATCATATAGATATGGAAAAGAATACCCCTCGTTTTTTGCCACTTTGGTCATTAAGTGAGGGGCGTCTTGTGGATAGTTTTCCACATCATTACTTGAAATAGCTATAAAATCAATACCCTTGTTTTGATATTCAATGCTTAGTCGTACAATTTCAGGATTTACATGCACTACAAACGGGCAGTGATTACAAATAAATAGGATTACGGTACCTTTTTTTCCTTTTAATTCTTGTAGGCTCAATGTTTGGCCACTAACGGTATCGAATAGCGAAAAATCGGGAGCTTTTGTACCTAAGGGTAACATATTACTAGGTGTGCGAGCCATTTAATAAAATTTGAATTTTAATAACTAATTTAAAAAGCTTAAATTAATTTATTGCGAAATGACCTTAATTATTCTAATTTAAAATTTGCCTCACTTGTTCGTCAACTCCTGTCATTTCCCAATGACCTAGGCTAATGGGGATATTTCCAATTGAATTAAGTTGGTCAAAGAAATCTTTAAGTAAAAACTCTTCTTTATTTGATTCTTTCATTTTTGCAAAATCGGCCATAGCCGCTTCTAACAAATACTTTCCAGTAATATAACTGGTTCCATAGCCTGGTTGTCTTAAGTAGAGGTGTTGTTCAAAGATTAAGAGTTCCTTTTCGGTTTTCATCCAACCTCTGGGAGTAAATTCTGAATGAATTCCTCCAGCTTCTTCCATAGTCATGTCATTGGCATGTGCATAGAGTGAACCCAGACCGCGTGCCGCACGTTGAGCAATCATGATATAAACTATTTCTCGTACTCTAACATTGTCATCATACAGTCCTGCATCCATAAAAATTTCTTCTACTGCGGTTGCAGTACCCTCATTTCTTGAGTCAAAAATATTATACAATAATGGATCTTTTCTAATTTCACTTTTATGGGACTCATTATCCATACGAGCTAGTTCAAACCAATGGTAAAAATGGGAGTATAGCGGGCCTGCATTATAATGCCTGCCTATTTCAAAAAAGTTTCGTTTTTCTTTAGGTATAAAGCTTCCTAGATGTTCATATAAAGCAGGTTTAAAATAATCTTTTACGGTGACGATTTCTTTTTCATCTAAAAATTTCAACAACTTGTTAGCAGAACTTTTTGTCATACTGTCAAATTCTTGCTTATTGCTCGCAGCCTTCAATTTAGGAAGACCTCGGTTTCGGTGTTCTTCCAATTTTAATGCAGACCAAGCCCGAGCTAATTCTCTTTTTAAGAGTTGTACTTCATCTTCCCAAGTCATTGGCACTAAATGGACGTTCTGCAAGTACCACGAATAATTTTCTTTGCCAATTCCTGACGGTCCAGTTTTATTTTTTCCTTCAGTTTCAAGCCAAGTAACGAATTCATCTGTAGCCAATAGGGCAGCATCAATAGCGCCTACCAAATCAGGTTCGTTCTTAATACTTTCCCATTCTTTGATTGCTTTTAGATTTTTAGATTGCGAACGAATATCACGAATACCAGTAATCCATAAATCTTTAGCATTACCTGTTAAATTTTTTCTGGCCTGTTGATAGAAATCAGGAATAATTTTTAACCCAGTCAACAACTCTTGTTTTGAAGCGCTATTTAACGGAAAATCATAGGTCCAAATTTCAACAGTACCATGATTTGTAGGCCCTTCATGTGCTGGTACATCACTCCGATTCATCCATAACACTTTATAAAAAGCTGGGTCTCGAACCCACGGTTTTAGTGTATTATGATTAAAATCATAACCGTTCATTTCTGCCCAAACAATATACCAATCAACTTTTTCTTGAACAGGCCAACCTGTTGTATCAATAGCCATTAATTTAGCTTGTATAGATTTAAAAATAGGCCAACGTTTTTCAAAAGTCAGCGCTGTATAATCTGGGGCGTTTTTGAGTTTTGGTGGATTTTCAAAGGCTCTCCATTCTTTAAAAAGATCTATAAGTTCCTCATTAGGTGATGTAGTAATATCCTTTTTATTGGTAAAACTAAAAAGTATAATTGAAATGCAAATTATTGCAATTGATTGATAAAATTGTTTCATGATATGAGCTTTTAATGCAATTAATAACTACTCTTTGTATTTATCGAACCACGCTAAAATACTGGCCATTTTGGCGATGAGATTACTAGGTCTATTAGCGATACCATGTGAAGCACCCGGTATTCTGACCATTGCAGTTTCTACCCCTTCTAATTTTAAAGCTGCATAGAATTGTTCTGACTCCGCAATTGGCGTTCGGTAGTCTTCTTCGCCGGTTAAAAGCATGGTTGGTGTTTTGATATTGGCAACGTACGATAATGGAGATCTTTTAAAATAACTTTCTGGATCTTCCCAAGGTTTTTTGCCAAACCAGTATTTTGAGAAGAAAGCAGGATTGTCGGCATATAGCACAAAGCTTGTCCAGTTGATGACAGGTTTGGCCACTACAGCTGCTTTAAATCTATTCGTTTTTCCAACAATCCAAGCTGTTAATACTCCACCACCACTGCCACCGGTAACGAAAAGATTTTTTTCGTTTACGAAACCTTTAGCTACAACGGCATCAACACCAGACATTAAATCATCGTAATCATGATTCGGATAATCGTGATGAATAAGATTACCAAATTCTTGTCCATAACTAGCACTTCCTCTTGGGTTTGCATAAAGAACAACATAACCAGCTGAACTAAATGCCTGTATTTCGGCAGAATATACAGAACCATAACTCAGAAAAGGACCGCCATGAATTTCTAAAATCATTGGGTACTTTTTTGAAGGGTCAAAATTAGGTGGGGTTACCAACCATCCTTGAATTTTTTGTTGGTCATAAGAAGATTCCCACCATAACTCTTCTACCTTACCTATATTTTTAAAAGAGAACAAGTCATCGTTAACAAAAGTGAGCCTTCTTTTTCCTTTTTTATCTTGTACCCCCAAATCTGAAGGATGTTCTGTATTCCCTTGTGTAAAGGCGAGCCTTCCTGATTTTGATACGGTGAATTCCGCAGAATTGTATGGTCTTCCTAAAGAAAGCCCTCCCAAGCCACTAACTTTTTCTGTAACAATACCGGTTAGTGTAATATGCCCAATTTTCGTATCACCTTTATCATTATACTGAAAATAAATACCCTTTCCATCACCAGACCATTGAATATTGTCAGTTTCTCGATCAAAATTTGCGGATAATAATTTAGAATTTCCACCATTAATATCCATAACATAGAGATCGTTTATTTGATACCCCAATAATTTATCATCAAGGCCAACATAAGCAATTTTGGTTCCATCAGGTGAAAGTCTAGGAGAAGCATCAGGACCGTACCTTTTTGTCAAAGGTTTTACAGTATTATCCATTAAATTCAGTTGGTAAATTTCACTATCATTCGGTTCGAACGCTTCATCTTCATTAAAATTCGCTGAAAAGTAGAGTTTTGTGTCATATTTAGACCAAACAGGAGTGCCATGGTCAAACTCACTATTGGTTAGTTGTTTAGGTGTACCTCCATCAATAGGAATTGTGAATAATTGCATATTACCTCCCTTTAAATACCCTTTTCCATCACCCCTGTAATTGAGTTTGTCAATATAGGTTGGCGGCTTATTCCAATTAGCCCCATTGGGCCTTGGAGGCATCTTTATAATAGATGGTTCATTTTTAGGAACAAACATCGAGAAAGCTAAAAAGCGATCATTATTCGACCAAGTAATTTGATTTGGGGGATTTGGTGTATTGGTCAATGAAACTATTTCTTTGGTATCCATCCACATTAGATAAAGCTTCATTCGATTATCCGACATGTTTGATTTAAATATAATTTTTTTACCATCATGCGACCATCGCGGATATGAATCGTTGTGGTTACCCGTGGTTATTGGTCTGTTATTGGAGCCGTCAAAATTTACCAACCAAATGTTTGAAAGATTTTTATCAGTCATTACATCTTTGAAGTTCCGGACATACAATATTTGATTGCCGTCAGGTGAAATTTGTGGGTCGGAGATAAACTCCATATTAAAAATATCAATCAGTGCAAGATTTGACTTTTCTTGGGCTGAAACACCTAAATAAGCAATTAGAGCTAATAGGAGGAATTTTAGCGAATTTTTCAAAGTAGCTAGTTTTAGTTTAGTCACAGAAAAGATAAGCAATTAATTATAGGTTTATGAATTTCAAAACCTTAGAATGTGCTTATTGAATTAAAATACCATTAATTTGAACACCTCTAATGTGTTGTGGTCTTCAATTCAAAAAAAGGAAAACGTATCTTGCTCCTTAATAAAGTTTTGATTTTTGGAACAACTAATAGATAATGTTCATATCAATTTTGATTCTGCTACACTATGGACACTCAATGTTTCTTTAGCATTGGTTATGTTTGGTATAGCCTTAGAAATTTCAGTAAAAGATTTCAAACAACTATGGCAAAAACCTAAGATAGTTTTGACCGGAGTTTTTAGTCAATTTATTTTACTTCCTATAGTTACTTTTTTACTGGTTTGGATTGCAAATCCGTTACCAAGTGTAGCCTTAGGCATGTTTATGGTTGCGGCTTGTCCGGGTGGCAATATCTCAAATTTCATTACCCATTTAGCCAAAGGTAATGCTGCGCTTTCTGTTACACTTACAGCAATTGCCACCTTATTGGCGATTTTTATGACCCCAGTAAATTTGCAGTTTTGGGGAGAATTGTATCCACCGACGGCTTCCATATTGCAAGAAGTTGCCATAGCACCGTTTGAGATGATAAAACTGGTATCCCTTTTATTGGGTTTACCTCTAATTTTAGGAATGTGGGTGAATTATATTAATCCCAAACTTGCCAATAAACTAGCGAAATTCTTTAAAATAGGCTCTTTAGTATTCTTTATAACGTTGATTTTTTTGGCTTTACATAAGAATAAGGATATTTTTTTAGATTATGTTTTTTATGTCTTTTGGCTAGTTGTATTGCACAATTTGGTTGCTTTTTTAACAGGGTTTTCATTAGCAAAAGCTATGGGCTTTTCAAAAGAAAACATTCGAAGCATTACTGTAGAAACGGGGATACAAAATTCAGGATTAGGTCTACTCTTGATTTTTACTTTTTTTGATGGTCTTGGGGGTATGGCTATAGTTACTGCATTTTGGGGTATTTGGCATTTGATTTCTGGACTTATTTTAGCAGGCTGTTGGAGCTATATCCCAAATAAAAAAGAAAAACTGGTTTGAAAAGTATAGGGTATTATTTTTTCAAATATTGGGTGTCTTTAGGTTTATTCTTTTATTATAAAAAAGTAATTGTTAAGGGCCTTGAAAATATTCCTAATGACAAACCTGTACTATTCTTGTCGAATCACCAAAATGCCTTATTAGATGTTTTATTGATTGCAACGCGATGTAGCAGAAAGCCTTGGTTTTTAGCTCGCTCTGATATTTTTAAAAATCGTTTTTTTAGACCTCTTTTTGTCTTTTTGCAAATGTTGCCTATTTATAGGATTCGAGATGGCAAGGCATCTTTAGCTAAGAATGAAGCTATTTTCAATCGATGTGGAGATTTGTTAAATAATAAAGAAGATCTTCTTATTTTTCCAGAGGCCAACCATAATTTAAAACGTAGAATAAGACCTTTAAGTAAAGGCTTTACCAGAATTATCGATAAAGCATTATTGAGGAATCCTGAAAATGATGTTTATCTCATACCAATAGGACAGAATTATCAATGTCCTACAGAATTTGGCGATAGTGCTTTACTAAATTTTGGTAAACCAATTCCTGTTCAAAACTTACTTTCTACTAATCATAATGATAGTGTTCAAAACCTTAAAAATGCTGTTTCAAAAGAATTAAAAAAACTGACAGTCCATATTGAAAATGAAAAGGAGTACGAAGTGTTCATAGAACAATTGGATGCTAATAATATCAACTACTTACATCCAAAAGACATCAATCATTATTTAGATACTGCCAATTCTGAAATAAATAAATTAGCTAATCATAGGGGGATTACACTATCTCGGTTTTCTAGATTGGTATGTTATCTAATAAACCTCCCTATCATTTTTGTTTGGCGGGTTCTGGTAAAACCAAAAGTGCCAGAACAAGAATTTATGAGTACGTTTCGGTTTGGTTTTGCAATGGTTATTTACCCTATTTTTTATTTTTTTTGTTGGATGAGTATCAATTATGCTTTTAACATAAAAACAGCATGCCTTTTCGTTATAGGGCATGCTGTTTTGAATTTAATTTTGATTAAAATTCCCCTTCTTGTAAAGGGTTAGGGTAGACTTTTACATCATCTCACCAAAGAAAATAGCATTCATCAATAGTTTGTTGGTACCGTACCAAAATGCTCTAAAATTAGTATTGTCGGTAAATAAAATCACACGGCCCTTACCCATACGTTTTGCTTTAAAAGGGATGCTATTTTTTATAAGCTGTGCATTCTCTTCTGAGATATAACCGCTCTGTAAAGGGTTATTGGTGTATTGTATAGGATTGTTATAACTATCCTTATCTGGCTTTAAATAAATATTGGTGTTTCTAAAAAGTGAAATCTTATCATTTTTATAGCCAAAATTAACTGGGTGTGAGCGATCTAATTTTGCTTCAAATATAGCTCCCCCAGTTACTTGAGCACCTAAAAAATCTTGACGTTGACCAAAAGAAATATTTTTTGCTACTAGAGTATCCTTTTTCATTTCAAGTTTCATGAACTCGTTTTTATGAAACCAATTAGCGGTATTTCTATACCCTATAATAGTGCCGCCTTCTTTGACCCATTTTTTTATTTTTTCTGTATTATTCTTATTTACCATATTGCTGCCCCAACCCCCAGGTACTATGATATCAGTATAACTGCTTAAATCGGCACCGCCTAAGTCTCTGGTGTCTATTTTGGTAAGCTTCATTTGATAACGCGTGTCAAAAAGATGCCAAATCTCTCCAGCGTCATAAGAACGTATTCCATCGCCAACCAGTATGGCTACCTTCTGTTTTTTGACAGGGTCAAAATCGTTACTCCCTAAATCAATTCCTTTGGTGAGCCCCGTAGAAACAGCGGTGATATTTAAATGACTTTCCTTGGCCACTTCGTTTAAAAATTTGAAAAGATTTTGCGAATCTAGCTTCTGGTTTTGAACAGGCACCATAATAGTACCGTAGTCATATTTTTTTCCTTCTAATGAAAAAGGAGACTTTGCCGTTTTGGCACGTAGCCCTTTTTCAAGAATTTTATTCAATGCTTTTGGGGTGTAGTATTCATGCCATTCGAACAAATAGGCATAGTTGCTCTGGCCACTGACCGAGCCCATTAAAGGTTTAAAATCAGTGATTTCAGCACCCGCATGAGTTAAAGATGATACTTCTGAGTAATCAACATTGAATGCTAATGGAAATGTCCAAGCTGAGATATCATAAAAAAGGCTATCTGTGAACGTAGTTCGTTTTTCGAACATTGCCTGCACCAATCTTGGATTCTTTTGATTCATTGGTATAATGTAACTAGCACCTTTTTTATATGCTTTTCCACCAATAGTCACATCATTTGCCAGTTCGTGGAATTTGATTTTGTGACGATTTAATATTTCCGCAAGATGCCACGTTTTAGTTGCGTCTTTACTATCACCAAAAACATATCCTTTAGTTTTGCTTCTTGCTGCTTCATTTTTAACATCAGTATAATATTTTCTTTGATAATCTAAAATTCTGCTACGCATATTCTCTGCTGCCTCAATAGTAGATAGCGCAGTGGTGAATTGATTACGAATGGTAAATGGAAAGGTTAAAATTCCATTCTCGCTTTCTTGAATATGACCTCTTGAACTACCTTGTTCAAAAAGAATTCCGATACTTCCATTTACATCAGGAAAAGTAGAACCTTTTCCATAATAATAGTCATCATAATTTTCTTCAGAATAATACAAAGAACCAATTTTATCAAGGGCTTTCGCATGATAGGTTCCTATCTCTGTAGTTAGTTCTTGGTTTATTTTTGGAGTTAATGGATTTACCCTAGTTGGTTCGCCAGGTTGAAAGAAAAAAGTGGAATTGGTGCCCATTTCATGGTGGTCAGTCAAAATATTAGGCAACCACTTATGAAACGTTTTGATTCTAGCTCTACTTTCTGGTAATTGAACTGGTAGCCAATCACGGTTCATATCAAACCAGTAATGATTGGTTCTCCCTCCTGGCCATACTTCCGAATATTCTCTGTCATTAGTATCAGGGTTAAGATTGATACTTCGGTTTGTGTTGGCCCAGTAGGCAAAACGTTGTAACCCATCAGGATTAAAACTTGGATCTAACAAAATCACCATGTTATCAAGTTTTGCTTCAACCTCAGGACCTTGTGCAGCCGCTAAATAATATGCGTATGCCAATGAGGCGTTTGAACCACTTGGTTCATTACCATGAATTGAAAAACCTTGGTATACTACGATAGGCATCTCTGAGGTATTGAGACTACTTGAAGCACTCTCGCTAAGGGCAACATGGTCTTTTCTTATTTGTTCAATATTTTGATGGTTTTTGGAAGATGTAACCGTTAGTAATAAAATAGGCCTCCCTTCAAAGGTCTCGCCCCTCGTTTCAATGGTCATGCGATTACTTGCTTTTGCAAGTGTTTGCATGTAAAACATTAATTTATCGTGAGTAACATGCCATTCACCAACCTCATGACCGATTACGTCGGCGGGTTTAGGGATTGATTCATCATAACTTATGTTCTGAGGTAAATAATAATCGAGAGAAAAGTTGTTTTGGGCAAGACCTGAATAGGCTATAGCCACAAAAATAAGAAGTATTAATTTTTTCATTTTAAGTAGTTTGAATTAGCATCTCTAAAAATAAAAAACGACCTGCGTAAACAGGTCGTTCTTTCTGATTATTTTAACGTTTAATTAGATGTCGTCAAAATCAACGTCGGTAAAACTACCAGAAGTAGTTCCATTTTCTTCAGTCGAATCTTTCGGTTCTTCCTCTTCTTTTTTGAAATCTTTTTGATGACGTTCTGATATTACCTCAGTACCTTTTTCGTCAATGATGTAGTCCATCATTTCTTCCATAATATCCCTGAAAGATTGAAAGTCCTCTTTGTACAAATAAATTTTATGTTTTTTGTAATGAAAAGAACCGTCGTCGTGTGTAAATTTTTTACTTTCTGTGATTGTTAAATAGTAATCTCCAGCTTTTGTGCTTCTGACATCAAAAAAGTACGTTCTTCTGCCAGCTCTTAAGACTTTGGAGTAAATTTCTTCCTGATCCATTAAATCTTTTTCGCTCATAATAGGTTTCGTGTTTAAATAGGGGAAACATTCTTAATCTACCAAAAATGGAAAAAAAAAGTGTATCGACCAACTTTTTGTTTATTCTTTCTCGGTCAACTGGTCAAGGTAAAGTTGTTGGTAGTAGCCTTCCATATTATTCAATTCTTCATGATTCCCTTCTTGTAGAATACCTCCGTGATCTAGAATGATAATTTTATCGGCATTTTTAGCAGAAGAGACCCGATGGCTGACAATAAGCGTGGTCTTATGTTGTGATGCTTGTTTTAAATTTTTAAGAATTTCTTCTTCTGTCTCGGTATCGACTGCGGACAAGCAGTCATCAAAAAGATAAATATTAGGGTCTTTTAAAAGAGCTCGGGCGATTGAAACCCTTTGTTTTTGACCACCACTCAAAGTAATTCCTCTTTCACCTAAAATAGTGTCGTACTGATTAGTGAAATTAATAATATTTTCATGTACTACGGCACTTTTGGCGACAGTTTCGATTTCAGTTTTTGTAGCATTCTCTTTACCAAACCTTATGTTGTTTTGAATAGTATCCGAGAATAAGAATGCGTCTTGCGGTACTGCACCTATAGCACTGCGAAGGCTGTTAAGGTTTATTTGTTGTATAGGTTTGTTGTCAATTAAAATCTCACCTTCAGAAACATCATAAAGTCTTGCAACTAAATCAAGAATAGTAGATTTACCTGACCCTGTTTTCCCTAAGAATGCAACGGTTTGACCAGGTTTAATAGTGAAGGAAATATTTTTTAACGCTGTAATATTGGTGTCTTCGTAAGTAAAAGAAACATTCTTGAATTCAATTTGCCCGATTATCTCAATTTTTTCTTTAACCTCATTCTTTATCGTTGGTTGTTCTTTCAAAAATTCGTTAATACGTTTTTGAGAAGCTTCTGCTCGCTGAACAATAGAAGTCAACCAACCAACAACTGCGACGGGCCATGTTAGCATATTCACATAAAGGATGAATTCTGCAATAATGCCAAGTCCGATTTCGCCATTGATGTATTGTTTGCCACCAATATAAATAACAAATAAATTACTAATACCAATCAAAAGTATCATTAACGGAAAGAACCAAGCGTTTACTTTGGCCAAATCCATACTGGTATTTTTTCCTTCCAAAGCTAAATCAGAAAGGTCGTTGTTTATATTGCTTTCTAAATTGTACGCTTTTATAACTGAAACACCCGAAAATGATTCTTGGGTAAATGTTGATAGTGTAGAAAGATACTCCTGTACTTTGGTACTTCGTTTGTGGATAATCTTACTGATTTGATAAATTAGAACAGAAAGAATAGGTAATGGGATTAAAGTATAAAAAGCGATAGTTGGCGCTTTTATAAACATTAAGGGAATTAAACAAACGAACAAGGTCAATGTTTGGATGCCATACATGATTGCAGGGCCTCCGTACATGCGCACCTGAGTAACATCTTCGCTAATACGATTCATTAAGTCCCCAATACGATTACGTTTGTAAAAATTGAGATTTAAGAATTGGTAGTGATCAAATACTTCATTCTTTAAATCATATTCAATGTATCTAGAGACATTGATAATAGTTTGTCGCATTAAAAATGTGAACAAACCAGATAAAAGAGCGGCACCAATAATGATTAATATATATTCGAAAAGGAGACCTTTTACAACACTTCCACCAATATTGCCATCTACATATTCTTTAATTATATCAACAGATTTACTTACATAAGAGGGCATTATAAGAGAGAAAACACGGGCTATAATAGTAATGACGATGCCTAATAGAAGCTTAAGTCTATACTTTTTAAAATACTTGTTTATATGCTTGAGCTCTTGCATAAAAAGGATAAGAAGTTTCTTAGTTTCTTGGAAAATGCCAAAGATATGGGTTTGTACAACAAACCAATGTTATAAAACTGATAAGATAAAAAGAAGCATAGGTCTAAAAGAAATATAAGCTTACTTTTGCTGGGTGAAAATTGACCAACCTCCTAAAGTTCTTTAAAATGCTTACCAGACGGCACATACGAGTTAAAGTGATGCAGTGTATTTACGCATTGATTCAATCAAAAGACAACTCGCTAGAAAAGCAAGAAAAATTCTTAAAAGTAAGTATAGAGAACACCTACACTTTGTACTTACTATTATTAAGTCTATTGATGGAACTACATCAAATGGCCAAAAAACATGTTGATCATTCTTCTAAAAAATACTTAGCAGATACCAATGATTATCCAAACAAAGAAAAATTTATTAGTAATAGGCTGCTGATACAGTTAATTACCAATGAAGCTCTCAAAACGGTTCTGGCGAATAAAAAAATTCAAAATTGGTATTTGAATGAAGAGTATGTCAAGATAATATACAATGATGTCATAACTAGTGAAGTTTATGAGAATTACATGACTTCCAAGACTGATTCATATGAAGATGATGTTAACCTTATTATTTCATTGTTCAAGAGTATTATCGCGCCCAATGAAAAGATTTATGATTATTTTGAAGACGATAAATTAACTTGGGTTGATGATATTCCTATTGTAAATACATTTTTGGTCAAACGTTTAAAAAAGGCTTCTCCCAATCTTAAAAATAATTTTTTTACTCCTGCGCTATTAAAAGATCAAGAAGATATGGTTTATGCCAATGATTTATTGGTTAAAACCCTGTTGAACAATGAGAAATGGGAAAAAGAGATTGAAGGCAAAACCCCTAATTGGGATAAGGACAGAATTGCAGAGATAGATTATATTTTATTGAAAATGGCAATTTGTGAATTATTGAGTTTTCCATCTATTCCAGAAAAGGTCACCATAAATGAATATTTGGAAATTGCCAAAGAATATTCAACACCCAAGAGCAGTATTTTCATCAATGGAATTTTAGATAAGTTAGTAAAAGAGTACAAATCCAATGGAAAATTACAGAAAATTGGTCGTGGCTTGCTTTAATACTATATTCAAGAGTAATTCGTTACTTTTGTATAAATAAAAATTTATAACAATGAAAAGAACAGTAACT
>Ga0316204_10001616_pt1 | contig 58841 bp, 46 predicted proteins | sample 6monrhotite_MG_2_FD_205661 | JGI IMG/M metagenome (GOLD analysis project Ga0316204, IMG submission 205661) | Microbial mat bacterial communities from mineral coupon in-situ incubated in ocean water Damariscotta River, Maine, United States -... | ecosystem: Environmental > Aquatic > Marine >...
GTTATATCATGGATTATTACAACGAGATCAGGCCACATACCTATAACGCGGGTATTAGTCCAAATGAATCGGAGCTGAAATATTTAATTAGCTCTAAAACTGTGGCCAACTTTACTTGACCACTTCAGAAATTGGTAAGTATTAATGTTATCCGATTTTGGTTCGGCATTTACGCCGTTTGGTAATAAAAACACACCCACATTATTTGCGGTAAACGAATGATTATTTTCAGAAATGAGACTCGCGTTGGTAATGTTAAATCCTAAGTTTGATAATGTTCTCATCAATTTTGTTAACCGTGTTCGGCTATTGGGGCTTGGTGAATAGACAATTGCATTACCAATAATGTTTGTAGGAAAGGCTAGTTGATTTAGTGTGATGTTAAACATTGTATGGTCAATTTGTTTAACGACGGAAGAAGTTTGTTCTTTAGTGAGGTATTTAGCATAGACATGAAGTTGAGTTCTACTGCTACATGCCGAGAGCAAAAGCAGCACAAATATTAATGCGATTTTCATAATAACTTTCTGATTTAAGATTACGGGTGTAATTAAATAGAGATTACATCGGTAATCGATAATAATAAAGCTATATTTTATCGTTATTTGTCGCTTGATAGAGCATTTAAAGCGAAAAGCTCCAGCAATAAATTGTGGATAACTTGATTCTTTATTGGTTTCGCCGTGTAGTCACACCGATCTACAATAACGATCAACAAACGTTTGATGGCTAGGGAGTTTTTCAACCATTGCGGTAATTGGTTCTCGAATATTTTTAAGAAATGCTTCCAGTTCATGTTGTTTCATTACTTGGGCAATTTGATGATATTGCTCTGGCATTAAACCTTGACCGATCATAACTTGCGCCCACGAATCAACCCTAAATAATTCTCCTTCACTGGTAAATATTCTCCCTGTTTCTTTAAATAAATTAAGTCGTTGCTGAAGTGACTCGGGTATTTCCATTTGTTGGCAATGTCGCCAAAAGTCGCTGTCGTTTCGTTGGGTAACATGATAATGAAGAATAATAAAATCTCGAATATGCGCCATTTCAGTAGAAGATTGATTGTTATATTCATCAACCGCTGATTTGGTAATGCCAGCAAACGGAAATAGACGGATCAAACGTAAAATACCCGACATGATCAAATGAATACTGGTTGATTCTAATGGTTCTAAAAAGCCACTTGAAAGCCCAAGTGCAATACAGTTTTTGTTCCAACCTTTACGACGTTTACCTGTTCTAAATTTTATTACCCGCGGTTGTGTAATGGTTTCACCTTCATTATTTTCGAAAAGGTTTGCAAGTAATAGTTTTGTTGCATCATCGTCAGATAAATATTTACTGCAATAAACTAAGCCGTTACCGACGCGATGTTGCAACGGAATTCGCCACTGCCAACCGCTTTTCTGGGCAATTGAACGAGTCATTGGTAATGCTGGTGCAACTGATTTTGTTTGTACGGCAACGGCGCTGTCACATGGTAAATAATGGGACCAATCGTCATACCCTGTGTGTAAAGCTTTTTCAATTAGTAAACCACTAAAACCAGTGCAATCGATAAATAATTGTCCGTTAATCTCTTCGCCAGAGTGTAAGGTGAGGGCGTTAATATTACCGCTGTTTTTGTCTTTAGTTACTTTGATTATTTTGCCTTCAATACGATTAACGCCTAATCCTTTGCAAAATTCACGTAAGAATTTTGCGTACAAGGTGGCATCAAGATGATAGGAATAGTTTAAGCCACCTTGTGGCGAAAGAGCGAATTTACTCGCTTTAGCTGCTTGAATTTCAGGACAATACTGATCAAAGCTTTCGTTTATACCGTGTTTTAGACCATGTAACCAAAAATGTTGAAATTCGCCCGCCCAACATTCTTTACCCATGCGACCAAAACCGTGAATATATTGATGTGCTTGTTCACGCCAATTTTCAAAATTAATACCAAGCTTGAACGTAGCATGGGTGGCTTTCATGAATTCTTGTTCGTTGATACCTAGTAAACGGTGAAAAGTAGTTAGGGTGGGAATAGCCGCTTCACCAACACCAACGGTGCCAATTTCATCAGATTCGATCAAGCTAATATTAAATGATTTACCTAATAACTTTGCTAAAGACGCGGCAGTCATCCAACCAGCGGTTCCGCCGCCAGCAATGACTATTTCTGTTATATTTTTATTCATGTTAGACCTGTTTTATTAGCTTACTGATGCAGGACAATGCTTGCCTATACCTTACTTTTTATTTTTATTTTTATTTATAGCTTAGACAAATCTAATTGCTTATTCTTTTTATCGACTAAATTTTGAACGTTGTTTAAAGACGCTGAAACAAAAAAAGCTAAGGATAAAAAGCCATCCTTGTTCAATTTTTCTAACGCGTTGGCACTTAATTTAGCAAGTTTTTCAGTGTTAATGGTGTAATTTCCGGCTATCTCTATTTTTTCGCCGTTATTTAATTCAATGTTTAGGCTAACAGGTTCAATTAAATCGTGTTCGATAAAGGCATCAAACATGGCTTTGCTTATTTGATTGCCATTGTGAATAGTCATTAATGCTTGGCTAATTTGGTTTAAATACGTGCTATTTTCACCATTAACAAAAATATTATTACCCTCTATATCATTTATTTTAGGGTTATTTAAATCCACATAAATAATTGGTGTTTGATTATTATCAGGTTTTTGTTCAAAACCTATCAGAAAAGGGCCTTTAGCGATAACACTCGGAATATAATTCGCTTGCCATGTCTCATGGTTTAAAAATAAATTTTCATCACTTTTTAAGCCAAATAACACGACAGATTGAAATTGGCCTGTTTCAGGATTTTTACTAAACAAAATAGGATATTCACGCTGCACAGCAGAAAATTCTGTGGGAAAAGTTAGGGTATTACTTACATTATCACCAAGGCTTGCACTGTATTGTGATTTTACTTTTAATTTGGCATGGTCTTGAATATTTAGTACAACATGTTGAGTCATGGTAATTCCTACTTTATTTATAAATATATAGTAAAGAGTTCATTCAACATTATTTGTTCAAACAACGTTTATACATAAAAAATGCGGCTGAACAAGACGTTGAATTAATTTGATCGCGGTATAAAATTACTCGGGGGAGAGTAGTTGTGGTGCTTTCAAATCAGCAGAAATAGCGAACTCTTTATTAAATATTTTTTGTGTATTGAATAATTAAAAATAACCGTTTTATTGAAAGAATAAAACGGTTTTATTCAGGTATTTCATCAGTTTTATAGTATATATTTAGACTACATTAAATGAATTAATAAACCTAGAAGGTGTAACGTACGCCAAATTCATAGCGTGCGTCCCATTCTTCCGCATTCCAAAGCATGTTTTTAGTACGACCATGTGAACGTGGATCTTCACCTGTTAAGTTAATGCCAGCAAAAGATAAACTTAACTTATCATTTACTTGATAACTAACACTCATATCAATTTGACTATAAGCTTCAATAAACTCAGGCTCTGATGAATAACGCGCAGCATTATTTAAGAACTGATCTCGCCAGTTATAAGCAACACGAGCAGACCAATCGTCTTTTTCGTACATAACCACCAAGTTAGCGGTGTCACTTAAACCTAATAAGGCAAATTGAGTAACACTAGGTGCTGCGGCTAAATCAAAACCAATATCACCACGTACTATGGTGTAGTTTGCTTGTACACCAAAGCCACTGTCACCAAAGAAATGTTGAGCCGCTAATTCCCAACCGTTAATTTTTGCATCTTTATTATTAACAGGAGATTGGTATTGGAATTCCATTAACGGATCGTCACCATTAGCAAAAATATCAACTAAGGCTTCATAATCATTATCGGTATGACCGTTAGCATAAATTTCTTCACCTAATTGGTTTGCTGCCATCATTGAAAATAATGAGGTTTCATTAACGCTAATACCTTGTGCCGTTAAATCGTCAATAGCTTGTTGTGCGCGAGGTCCCGCACTTGGATCACGTAAACCAAAGAAATTATCTTTAACTGGCTCTGAACCAACGAAGTTACTTACGCGTTTTTCAAAAAAGCCGACAGATACATAACTGGTATCAGTAAAATACCATTCGAGAGATAAATCTAAGTTGTCAGATTCTAAGGGAACTAAACGAGGGTTACCGCTAGAAGCGCCTGCAGGTAAACCACTACCAAGAATAGTTGGTGCTGGTGGTCCACCGTTTACTTGAGCGGCCGAGTTCAGTTGACCATAGCTAGGACGAGCAATAGTTTTACTGTAAGAAAAACGAGCGATTAAGTCGTCTCTAACATTTATATCAAAATCTAAATTAGGTAATAAATGATCATAAGAATTCTTAATCACTAAAGGCTGGGCATCTGAAGATGAACCTTGCATAACGGTAAAATCGTTATTACTATCCCATCTTACCGCGGTAGGGAAAGCAATATTAGCGGTAGAAGTAGAATCAGTAGTCTCATAACGTAAACCAGCGGTTACGTGGTATGGCATTCCGCCCAATTCGCCATTAAGGTTAAACTGGAAATAAAGTGAAGTAATATCTTCTTCGATACGGCGGTTAGTGGCTGAATCAGGATTACGACCTAAATCTAAACCATATTTATCGGCACCCCAGTTAGCTAATTCAATAGCATCACCACGGAAAGCTTGGGTCCAACCACTTAATTTATAGTCGTCTAAACCATCGTTAAAGTCTATCGCGTCTAACATATCTGTTGGAAGCTCACCCGGATTAGCAACCCCCCAGTTACCCATAGCTTGGTTTAAGCTTGATTGCACGGTGTAGTTGTCCATTTTACGTGATTCAACACCAAAATCGATACTACCTTCGTCAAATTCATACGACCCGTTGATACGAATTTGAGTGATGTCGTTAGAATTATTTGAATAGGATTTTTGTAAAATGGAGCTACCTAAATCGCTAATATCAAATGTATTATTGCAGTTTAAGCCAATACGCGCATCGCAATCATCAAATTTAACGAACATATCAGGCATACCACTTGCGTTATAAGTAGCACCTTGGCCAGCAATAATATTTGAGCCAATACCGACGACTAATTCGTTACCAAAGCCGTATTTGGGGGTGCTGTCTGATGATGAGTCATGTGCATCTAAAACAAGCGTTAATCTATCATTAACTTCCCAATTAATATTGAAACCTAATGATTTATCTTCAGTTTGACTGCTTTGTCGACGTTGCTTAGTGGCGATATCTCGTGGCGCTAGTGTACGGCGATCTTCAACGTAATTCAGTGGCGAAGGATTTAGACCGCTAGTAAAAGTAATATCACTTTTATATTCAGCCATCCATATAGATAATTCGGTACCTTCAGCATCCTGTTCTAACTTTGTATAAGTATAATCAAGCGTGGTGGTAATATTTTCAGCTGGACGATATTGTAAAGTTAATTGTGCGTTTGTACGGTCACGTTGTCTGTCCCATAATTGATAAGCCAAGTTTGAAGGTAAAGCAAAAGCAGAACCTACAGCCGGTGCATTTGATAAAACAGTTGCCGCACCAGTAGGGGTCATATCAGGTACAGAACCGTCAAATATGCTATTACGCCATTGTGCAACTTCAGCACCAGTAGAGCTACTATCACGTTGAGAAACGCTACCATTTAAAGAAATACCAAATACTTCTTCAGGATCTGTCCAACTGATTAAACCTGAAAATTCAGGGGTTACTTTAGAACTATAATCTCTAACACCGCCGCGTACAGAAGTATCTGCTAAAGCTTTACCGCCAAAACTTGCGATAAATCCAGGATTGTCGAGCGGTTTTGCGGTATTAATATTAATTGTTGCACCAATACCACCCGTAGCAACATTGGCTTTACCTGTTTTGTAAACTTCAACTGATTTTACTGCATCAGAGGCTAAGTTTTGAAAATCGTAAGCTCGGCTATCAGAAGCACCACCACCACCTGGTAATGAGGTAGCTGGCATTGTACGACCATTTAAAGTAACCATGTTAAATTGTGGACCAAAACCACGAACTGTTACACGACTACCTTCACCGTTTGAACGGTCGATAGATACACCGGTAATACGTTGTAGCGATTCTGCTAAGTTAGTATCGGGAAATTTACCGATATCTTCTGCCGAGATAGCATCAACAACACCTGTAGCATCTCGTTTTAAACGAGTAGACTCTTTAATACTTGAACGCATGCCTGTTACGGTAATAACTTCAACCGCTTTTTCTTTAGCTTGCTTATCTGCCGCATGAGCAAAGCTCGGCGAAAGTGCAACTGCACCTAGCACCAACGATAAGCTCGTTGCTATTTGTGTTTTTTTAAAAACTTTCTGTTTCATGAATTTCCCCAAATCTTTAATATTATCATTCATATTGTTTTTAGTTTATATTGCTTATGTAAGCGCTTACATAAATACCTAAAAAAAGGGTTTTTGTATTTCTTCTGCATGAAAGCGCTTACATGAAGTTAAGGTAAAAATTGATTTTGGTCAATATATATTTTGAAGTTCATTGAATTTTTGGGTAAAAATTCATGAAAAATTAAGTTTTATTAAAAATTAAATTTATGATATCAAATCAAAACTTGATATGTGAGCAATGATATTTTTGGGTGAGAAACGTTTTTGCTCATTAAATGTTAGTTAACTATAAAAGACAATTTAAAAGTAAAAAATTAGCTTGTTATAAGGTGTTTTATGCGCTTATTTATTATTAAAAAACGTGAAGGATATAGTACATTTTTTGTAAAAAAAGTTATAAATAAAATAACTTTATTGTTTCTGATGGTTATGGCCTTGTCGAGTGTTTTTACAACAATGGCAGCAATGAATGTTCATCAAACAAAAGTACCAATTAACATTGATGGTATTGCCAATGAAATTAGTTGGCAGCAGGTAAAATGGCACCATTTAACTGAGCTAATGGCTGGAACTCAACCTACAGCAAACGACTTTAGTGGTCGTTTTAAAATATTATGGGATCAAAATCAGCTCTATATTTTGGCCGAAATTGTTGATGATAAATTATTTGATCAACACAGTGATCCTTTAGAACTTTATTGGGACGATGATTGTTTAGAAATATTTATTGACGAAAATGCATCAGGCGGTAATCACCAATTTAATTACAATGCCTTTGCTTACCATATTGGTTTAGATAACCAAGCGGTTGATATTGGCATAAACAATAAAGATGGCAGCCCTAATTTTGTTTTATTAAATGATCATATTAAAAGTGTTTGGCGTCATACTCGTAATAAAAAATTGTTAAATACAAATATTTTAACTGGTCAGTTGTCAGGTGATTATATTGATCAGCAAGTGACTAAAATTGTGTGGGAAGTTGCAGTGCGTGTTTATGATGATACTTTTGTTTATAACAGCATTAGTGAACAAAATAAAAATACATTTATCAACCCCCGAAACAACCCCAAAAATAGCTATACTTCACAACCTGTTATTTTATCGTTAGGTAAAACGATAGGGTTTATGTTGGCTTATTGTGATAATGATGGTAGTAAAATACGCGAAAGTTTTATAGGGTCCACACCAATAAAAGCGGTAAATGGTGATAAAAATTTAGGTTATATAACGGCTGATGTTTTCGATAAAATTAAGTTGATTAAGTAATTATTTTAAGGGTAAAGTTTAAGACGCCATCTTAAATTTGTTCTTCTATGTGTATAGTGTTCATACAACAAAATTTACTTAAAATTAGTCAAATCATTTGCATAAAAAATCCACCGCGGTGGATTTTTTAAGTTTTAAATCAATAGTAATCAATCAACTAAATCAGAAGGATTAAACATTAACCGTTACTAACCAAGCGGGTAATCGCTTAAACCTAATAACTGTCGTTATGTACGCTTTGTACGGCACGTCCTGATGGATCTGCCATTTTACTAAAGCTTTCATCCCAAGCTAATGCTTGTGGTGTGCTACACGCGACAGATTTACCGCCGGGCACACATTCAGCCGCAGATGGAAGTGGAAAGTGTTCTTCAAAAATACTGCGATAAAAATAGGCTTCTTTTGTATCGGGAGTATTAATGGGGAATTTAAATTCAGCATTGGCTAATTGTTGATCGCTAACTTGCTTTTCAACATACGCTTTTAAGCCATCGATCCATGAATAACCCACGCCATCAGAAAATTGCTCTTTTTGACGCCATAAAATTTCGTCAGGTAAATACCCTTCAAACGATGAGCGTAAAATCGCTTTTTCCATTTTGCCATTACCACACATTTTATCTTCTGGATTAATGCGCATTGCCACATCCATAAAGTTTTTATCTAAAAACGGTACGCGTGCTTCAATACCCCAAGCCGACATTGATTTATTCGCACGTAAACAGTCAAACATATGCAAGTTGTCAAGTTTACGAACGAGCTCTTCGTGAAATTCTTGAGCATTAGGGGCTTTATGAAAATATAAATAGCCGCCAAATATTTCATCTGCACCTTCACCACTTAGCACCATTTTTATACCCATAGCTTTAATTTTTCGTGCCATTAAGTACATGGGAGTTGAAGCGCGGATGGTGGTAACATCGTAAGTTTCTAAGTGATAAATGACTTCTTTTAGGGCATCAATACCTTCTTGTTCGGTAAATAATACGCTGTGATGGATAGTACCTATGCTGTCTGCCACTTTTTGCGCGGCAATTAAATCGGGTGAACCTTCTAACCCGCAAGCAAAAGAGTGTACTTTCGGCCACCATGCCTCTGCTAAATCGTTATCTTCAACACGACGAGCCGCAAATTTTTGCGTAATTGAGGAGATTAATGAAGAATCTAAGCCGCCCGATAATAATACCCCGTAAGGCACATCGGTCATTAAATGGCTTTTAACTGAATCTTCTAAGGCCTCTCGTAATTTGGTTTTGCTGGTGGTGTTATCTTTGATAGCACTATATTTTGTCCAGTTACGGCGGTAGTACTTTTTCAATTCGCCATCACGACTATCTAATATATGGCCTGGAGGAAATTCACTGACTGTTTTACAAACAGGCATTAAGGCTTTCATTTCTGAGGCAACATAAAAGTTACCGTCTTCATCATAGCCAGTATAAAGCGGAATAATACCAATATGATCGCGAGCAATTAAATAAGTGTTGTCAGTTTCGTTATAAAGAATAAAGGCGAACATGCCTTGAAGCTTATCAACAAAATCAATACCGAATTCTTGGTATAAAGGTAAAATAACTTCACAGTCAGATTTGGTTCTAAAGGCATAATTAATATTGAGGTTTTCAGCTAAAGCTTTATGGTTATATATTTCACCATTAACTGCTAAAACATGACTTTTATCTTGATTGTAAAGGGGTTGTGCGCCATGTTCAGTATCTACAATGGAAAGCCGTTCATGTACTAATATAGCATGTTCGTTATTGTAAATGCCTGACCAGTCAGGGCCGCGGTGACGCAAAAGACGAGAACATTCTAATGCTTTAGGACGAAGTGCATCAGCACCTGTTTTTATATCTAATATACCAAAGATCGAACACATTGAAGCGCTACTCCTTAAAGGTTTTTGTTAGTCAAATTGTGAGGTATTCAAGTAAAAGTTGGTAACAATTTACTCAAAAATGCAGACAGCTAGCCGTCTGTTCAGTCACTTTGACAGTTTTACAAAAAAAATCAATATAAAATTCGCTTTGTTGACAACAATTCGTTATAAACAAGCGAATAATTTAATTTTACTTTGAAGTTAACTATGAAATTTTGTTTAATTGTTCTCGCTTTTTTTTCATTTAATGTCTTTGCTGTTGAAGCTTTCACAAGTCTTACTACAGAAGAGCTTCGCATTGATAAAGCTAAGGTTGCAATGCCAAAAGTAACTAGCCAATTATCGACAACGGTAGAAATTTTTGCATCCCAACTAAAAAAAGCGCGTAACTATACTGCGTTAACGCAATTGGTGATCCGTCACGGTAAAAGTATTTGGCAGCAAGCGGTTGTAAATTTTGAAAATAGGCAAAATTTTGATGATAGGCCTTTGTATTGGGCAAGATTACAAATGACTAAAGCGCTTCGTCAAGCACCAGCTTTTATACAATTATTAAATGATCAACAAGATAAATTACTATGGAAGTTTGAGTTATTATCACGTGGAGCCACAGATATTGAATATAATAAAAAGGCGAATAAAAATATTTTAATAACAGGTTTTGATCCTTTCTTTTTAGACAAAAATATTGCGCAAAGCAATCCTTCAGGTGTTGTTGCATTAGCGTTAGATGATTTATTTATAAGTTCGGGTAAAAATAGTGCAGAAATAGAAACATTAATGATCCCTGTGCGTTTTGCCGATTTTGATCGCGGCATCATAGAAGAGTTAATAACGCCTTATTTAAAAAATCATCAGATAGACATGATTATAACGATTAGCATGGGCCGAGATAATTTTGATTTGGAACGTTTTCCTGCATTGCGTCGAAGTGCAGAAGCGCCCGATAACTTAAATGTTTACACCGGTGCAAGTAAGAACATTCCGCTGGTACCTAGTTTGAAATCCCAACCATTACAAGGAGATGAATTTGTTGAATTTAGTTTGCCCGCCAAAAAAATGCAACAAGCAAATGGTGCATATAAAATTAATTTAAATACTCAGGTGACGACTTTAATTGCAGGTAAAACGAAAACGTTTAAGGCTAATTCATTAGCAGCGATAAAAGATCAAATTTCAGTACAAGGTTCGGGCGGAGGATATTTATCTAATGAAATATCTTATCGAACCATTTTATTAAAGAATCAATATGCGCCAATGTTGCCTGTTGGGCATATTCATACCCCAAAAGTTAACACGTTTAACACGAATACCAATCAAGCTATTGTCAAACAAATTAAATCAATGGTTACTTTGGCTTTAGAAGATTTTTAATGTTTTATTAATTAAAACATTAGGGTCTGTTGATCTTTTATTTTAGTCTCTGCTATAGGCTATTTTTTAAGATAACAAGGCAAAAATTGTGCAATGTAGTCATTCTACTTTAACCATTTTTAACGATGTTAGCTTGAAAAATAGTCATAGCCCCTTGGGTTGCCTTGAAAAAGTGTCACTCTTTGTTGCTTAATGTGCATTTGGAACAACCAAACATTACATTAAGCGCCTCGATTGCCATCTTTTTCAAGTGCAACAGAGCTATAAACTGAAAGATCAACAGACCCTAAATATAAAAAAAAGGAAAGCGCTAAGTTAAGCGCTTATACACAGTTTTATTAACAATGGTTAGATGTTATTGGTAACATCTACAGAAAGTTTGAGTAGTTGTCCTGGTTGTAAATAATTACGGCGATTTATGTTGTTCCAACGCTCAATATCTTTTATGTGAATATTAAATTTGTCAGCGATTCGAGCAAAAGAATCTCCTCTGCGTACCTTATAGGTTATGTTTCTAACAACGGCCTGTTCGATAATATTGTTACCAATATTATCTGTTGTTTGTACAGATTTTTTTTGCCAAATAACTAATTTTTGTCCTAGTTTTAAGGTATCTCTTGGAGCAATGCCATTCCATTTTGCAATTTTACGGCTGCTAATATGATATTTTTTCCCAATTTCCCATAAGCTATCGCCTGATTTAACCGTATGAATGATTTTTAAACCAGTCCGTTTTTTGCTTTGTTTTTTCACTAAACGCTGGTTTTGTGAAAAAACATAATGATCAAGAGATGCTGTTGCCACTGGAATTAATAAATGTTTGCCAATACGAATTCGATTGCCTGTAATATTGTTTAATTTCTTTATTAATTGAGTTGATGTGTGAAATTTATTAGCAATAACACTTAAACTGTCACCATTTTTTATTTTATAACGTTGCCAGCTTAGGCGATCTTTAGTATCGAGTTGTTCTAATTGTTGATTAAACTTCTTAACTTTTGATTTCGGTAATAATAAATAATGTGGGCCAGCTGGATCGGTTGCCCATCGATTAAACCCAGGATTTAAGCGCTGTAACTCGGCTAGTGATAATTGTGCTAACTCGGCGGCTTTCGCTAAATCAATTTGAGATTTTATATCAATTTGTTCAACAACCACTTTGTTTTCAATTGCTTTTAGTTTGATTTGAAAAGCTTCTGGTCGTTTTATTATGTCGGCCAAAGCGAGTAATTTGGGTACATAAGCACGGGTTTCTTTAGGTAAATTCAATGACCAAAAATCGATAGGTAATCGTAGTTTTTTATTTTTACGAACAGCACGTTGAACACGTCCTTCGCCAGAATTATAAGCGGCAAGGGCTAATAACCAGTCGTTATTAAAAAATTCATGTAAATATTTTAAATAATGTATTGCACCTTGAGTCGACGCGATAACATCGCGGCGTCCGTCGTACCACCAATTTTGTTTCATACCAAAACGTTTACCTGTACCAGGCACAAATTGCCACATACCCGATGCTCTCCCATGCGAATAGGCAAAGGGGTCAAAAGCACTTTCAACTATAGGTAGTAATGCCATTTCAATAGGCATATTGTTTTTTTCTAGTTCTTCAACAATATAATATAGGAAAGGTTCAGAACGTTTTGTTACACGATCAAGATAACTTTGATGGCTTGTATACCAATTACGTTGCATTAACACTCGTTTGTTTTGCGGTATATCAAATATAAGTTGAGAGCGCACTCGTTGCCAAATATCGTTGGTTGGTTTTGTTTCTTCATCAGATAAATTTATATCGACGTCTGCAACAGGATGCATTACATCAATGGCACCATCAATTAATAAAGCTTGATTAATTTCTTCAACACTTGCTGAGTTAATATCATTTTGATTTGTGCTGGGGTCAGGTGTCTTGTTACTTAATAACGTTGACTGACAGCCTAATAGGAAAAAGGCGAGAAAAATAGTAGAAAATAAATACTTCATAAATACTCTTTAAAGTTAATACGCGAGTAACAAGTTACAAATTTTACCTGTTTGGTAGTTATATTCAAGTAATGAGATTTTGTTAATAGGGTAATAAATGGATAAATTGGTTAAAAGTTATCTTTCCACGCTCTTATTTTGCTAAAACATTCAACGGAATTGGTTATTGATTTCTGGCAATATTGTTGAGCTGCTTTTTTTACTTGAGCTAATTCGGTGCGCAAAAAAGGATTTATTTGTTTTTCAAGTGATATTGTTGTGGGAATTGTTGCTTGATTATTAGCTCTTAATTGCTTAACTTCTTTAACATAGTTAAGTAAACTTTGGTTGTTAGGTTCCACTTCTAAAGCAAATTTTAAATTAGCTAAAGTATATTCGTGTGCGCAATAAACCTTGGTGTTTTGAGGTAAACCCGCTAGTTTATTAAGTGAATTTAACATTTGTTCCGCGGTACCTTCAAATAAACGGCCACACCCGCCAGAAAATAATGTATCACCACAAAAAAGCAAAGGAAAATTGTCAGTGTATTTAGTAGCATTGCTGCTGAAATAAGCAATATGACCACTGGTATGGCCTGGTATATCTAATACATGGAATGTTAGTGATATCTCATCAATATTAACCAAATCACCTTCACTAAGTTTATGAGTGCAACAAGGGATATTTTCGTTTGCGGGACCATAAACACGTAATACTTTATTTGTAGAATTATGTTGTTGCTGAAATTCTACTAGTTCTTTTATACCACCAACATGATCTTGATGATGATGCGTGATTAAAATAGCGACCAAATTGAGTTGATTACGTTGTAAATAGTTGATACAAACCTGTGCATCGCCGGGATCAACTAAGACAACATTACTGTTTTGTTCTGATTTGTTTTTTCCGATAGCCCAAATGTAATTATCTGAAAATGCAGGTATTGCAGTAACCGTTTTGACCATTTTAATGCTCTTTTGTTGTTTTATAATAACCCGCGAATAGGCTATTATAACTAATAGTGCCTTAATGTATAATTACTATTATGAATTAATAAAGACTACTTAAATTAATTTATTGTAATGTTCGATATATATAAAACTATGAAAAATTTAATGTTATGGAAAGTTTAATGCTATGAAACCTGCCTTGGCTTTTAGTCAACCCAAATATCCAAACGATTGGAAAACATTGATTAATGGCGAATTAATCAAAACAGCAATTGAAGAACAGTTGGAAGCTTGGTGGCCAAAATTTTTTGGATATTATTTAGTTAAGGTGGGCTGTTTGAGTGGGCAAATAAGTACAGAATTGTGTTCAATTAAAAATCAGTTTTCTATTGCTCAACAGCATAATAAAGGTAATGTTATTGCCGAATTAGATGATTTACCATTACTAGAGCACAGTGTTGATGTGTGTTTGTTAAGTCATGTTTTAGAGTTTTCGATAGACCCTCACCATGTGATCCGTGAAGCAAATCGCGTGTTAATTCCTAACGGTTATTTAGTCATTACAGGGTTTAATCCTTTTAGTTTAGCTGGAATTAATCAACTTATCCCATTTCGACGTAAACAAACGCCTTGGGTAGGACGTTTTTTTGCGCCAATGAGAATTAAAGATTGGCTACATTTAATGGGCTTTGAAATTATAGCCGATCAACGTTGTTTACATTCTAGTTTAGTTAATAACAAGAGAGCTAATTTTATAAGTAGGCATTGGCAAAATTTTGCTGACAAATATTTACCTAGTTTTGGGTCTATTTATATTATTATTGCCAAAAAAAGGGTTTTACCGCTTACGCCAATTAAACCTAAATGGAGATTGCAACCAAGCTTCTCTCATGTAAAAGGTGTTTCAGCTAAAGTGAGTTCAATGGAAAATATTCATAAGTGATATACCCACTTAAATTTTGAGTTTACATTGAATTTTGTAATACTTTAATTCGTCATGCTCTCATGTTTGTAATTGTCATTTAGATACATCTGTTATTATGATTGCTGCTGTAGGCTCTTGATTGTATTATGTGTTTTAAAATTTTAGTGAGTATTTTTTTATGAAAACAATAGTACTAGAACAATATCTGCAAACATTATTATCCCCAGATACGATTAAAGATTACTGCCCTAATGGTTTACAAGTTCAGGGGGGAGATGAGATAAAAAAAATTGTTACCGGTGTGACAGCAAGTCAAACGTTAATCGATCATGCGATTGAAGAAAAAGCCGATGCTTTATTAGTTCATCATGGTATTTTTTGGCAAAACGACTCTTATGTGATCCGCGGGATGAAATATAATCGTATTAAAGCGTTACTCGATAATAAATTAAATTTATTTGCCTACCATTTACCTCTCGATGCTCACCTTCAACTTGGCAATAACGTTCAGTTAGGTGAACTATTATCTATCAAAAACATTAGAGCTATAGAGGGAGTTAAGCCAGATGGTATTTTAATGAGTGGCGAGTTAGAAAATGGTGTTAGTGGACAACAATTTTCGAAAAATATTTCATCTAATTTACAACGTCAATGTTTACATATTCCTCCTCCGTCAAATAAACGAATTCAAACCGTCGCTTGGTGCACTGGAGGAGGTCAAAATTATATAGAAAAGGCAGCAGAGCAGGGGATTGATGCTTTTATTAGTGGAGAAGCCTCAGAAAAAACGACGCATATAGCACAAGAAATGAACATTCACTTTTTTGCGGCTGGCCATCATGCAACGGAACGCTACGGCATTAAGGCACTTGGTGAACATCTACAAGCTGAATTTGATTTAACGGTTAAATTTATCGATATTGATAATCCAGTTTAATAACAAAAAATAATTTTCAATTTGAGTAAAATAAAAAAGTCATAATAACGTTTTTAACCATTGCCAACATAAACCTAGACTTTCATACCATGCGGTAGTGGTTTGTTCTATTTTGTGGCTATTGGGTATGTAATAGCGCCAGTTTTTATCTGTGGTATTGTGTTTTACCCAATTACCTGCGGGAGCCGCGATAGGATTTACACCATTTTGTTGAAAATATTTTATTGCCCGTGGCATATGATCTGCGTTAGTTACCAGAACAACAGTTGTACCAATAACACGCGGAGATATTAACTCGGCTTCTTCTTGTGTATCTTTAGGAAAATTTTCCGTGATGATTTTATTACTAGGAATACCTAAACTTATTGCGGCTTGCTTAACCGCTTCGGCATTTGAGGTTTCCTGTCCAAATGCGCCACCCGAGGTGATAAATTTTGCTTCAGGATGTAATTGATAAATTCTTATTGCTTCAACTAAGCGCTGTAAAGAACAGGCTTGCAATCGACTGGTTGTAGGTAGCGTTTCATCGTTAATATGAGAACAGCCTAATATTATTATGTAATCAATGGGTTTTGAATAATTGTTAAAGCTAGAATATTGGTTTTCTATAGGACTCATTACCCAATCAGAAAACGGAGGGAAAGAGGTCAAAAATAGCAACAATGTTGCAGCACACAAACATTTAAAGCTGAATCGAGGGGCTTTTTTATATAAAAATATGGCTAAAAGTAATAAAACAATAATCAATGAGAGTGGCATGATCAGTGCGCTGATTATTTTTTTTAGAAGAAATAAAGTCATGTTTTATAAATAATAAATTGGAAAATTCATATTATACCTGTCTAATATGAATATACTAGTTGAATCCAGTATATTCATGAACAACCAATATGTCAGGTGAAAGTTACTATTAATTCTGAAAAATTAATTTTAATAGCCATCTAAAAGTCTATTGCAAATATCATTAATTTCATGTTTAATAACATCGTTGATTAGAGTTTATACTCCATCAACACCAGAAGAGGCGCGCTAGCTAGGTAAATAGTACGAGAAACCACGATTTTGTCGACTACTATTGAGGGAGACTAGCGCCGAGGACATTACTTAATGTGGTAATTAATGTTCGGTCACTAAGGTTGAATCCTTAGGATTGTCACCGTTTATTGTTAATTATAAGCAATAAACATGGTGGAGAGCTTCTGGCTGAAAATGTTTAGATCTCGCTTTTTGCAGCTAACTGCTCAGTCACGCTCTTCCTTTTTGTATTCGCTCAATTTGATTTTTAACTCTTTGTGCTTATTAGGGAGATCCCAATGAAAAAAAATATTTTACCAAACACTACTAATATATTGCAGCTTAATTTCTTAAGGAGTTGGCTATGACCACGACTTTAACTAAATTAACGGTCGCTAAATTTGGTGGTACCAGTGTTGCTGATCATCAAGCCATGCTACGTTGTGCAAATATTATTAAAAATGATCCTACTAATCGAGTAGTGGTTGTTTCTGCAAGTGCAGGAGTTACCAATCATTTAGTACGTTTAGCTCAATCAGATGTGAGTTCAGAAGAGCAAGCTCAACTGATAAATAAGATTAAAACTATTCAATTAAATATTAGTCAATATTTACAAAATCAAGCGGTACTTAATGATAAAATATTAACCGTGTTGGCAGGTTTAACAAAGTTAGCAAGTGATCAAGCACAACAACATAGCGCACAAATTAGTGATGCTATATTATCTTGTGGTGAACAAATGAGTTCATTATTATTTACCGAAGTTTTACTCAGTGTAGGTGTGCAGAGTGAATGCTTTGATGTGCGTAATGTCATGCAAACTAACAGTCTCTATGGTAAAGCTGTTGTTGATATTGAAGCGTTAAAGGTTAACTGTGCAGAATATTTACAAGAAAATATTGCTCATAAAGTTATTGTTACACAGGGGTTTATTGGTCGTGATGGTTTAGGTAATACTACAACATTGGGACGAGGCGGTTCTGATTTTAGTGCTGCATTACTAGCTGAAGCTTTAAATGCTAATAATTTAGCTATTTGGACGGATGTCGTTGGAATTTTCACGACAGATCCTCGCATTACAGCTCAAGCTCGTGCTTTACCTGAAATAAGCTTTGGAGAAGCAGCTGAAATGGCTACTTTTGGCGCAAAAATATTACACCCAGCAACACTTATTCCAGCGATGCGTCATAACATTCCTGTATTTGTTGGTTCAAGTAAAGAACCTGAAAAAGGAGGAACACAAATTCAGCAACAAGTCGACTCTAATCCTACCTATCGATCTATTGCATTGCGTAACGAACAAACGTTAGTTACGGTTAAAAGTCCGGCTATGTTACATGCCAGTGGTTTTTTAGCCCAAGTATTTTCAATTTTAGCTAAACATGAACTTAGCGTTGATTTAATTACGACCAGTGAGATTAGTGTTGCGTTGACCTTTGACAATCCTGCAGGTTCTACACAATCTATTATCACAAATGCTGTCGTAAAAGAATTAGAGCAACTATGTGAAGTATCGGTTGAGCATAGTTTGTCTTTAATCGCTGTTATTGGGAATAATTTACATTCAACCAAAGGCATTAGTCGGAGTATATTTGATAACATTAATGATGTGAATGTACGCATGATTTGTCACGGAGCGAGCGCAAATAATTTATGTTTTTTAGTGCCTGAAAAAGAGGCCAATGCTGTAGTGGAACAACTTCATAATAGTTTATTTAATGAGTTGTAATTTAAAAGTTAGAGAAGTAATACCAATTTTATTAATTAAGTGATTGCTTTATATGCAGGAAAAACCATCAAAAACAAGGCATTTATTTTAATAACGAGTTGTACAGAACAATATGCTCAGGAGAATATGCATCCTGCATTCTCTAATAAATCAAATCCATGCAGCGTTAATTATAAAATAAATAACGCGGTTATTGGTGGTTTTTAACCAGCAGAAATGATCACTTAGTTTGTAAGATTGGTATAAGATAAATCGAAGACATAAAAAAACACAGAGATGCTGTGTTTTTTTAGTTTAAAGGTGAGAGCAATGAATTATTCTGTTGGTTCTTCTCCCTCTGGGGAGATACTTTCAGCATGATGTCCTTTAGGACCATCGTTTAATTCATAATTTACATCTTGACCAGCTTTTAATGTTCTATAGCCTTCCATCTGGATAGTTGAGTAATGAGCAAAAATATCTTCCCCACCACTATCAGGTCTGATAAAACCAAAACCTTTTGCATTGTTAAACCATTTAACTGTACCGTGAGCCATACATCTACTTCCTTCTAAATTTTGCGGTGTTCAGGTATGCTTTCCCCAGAAAGTTACATACACAACTTGAGCGCCTAAATAATAAGCACTCTTTAGAATCGTAGATGTATTTTTGAATTAGTCAAGCTAAAATAAATGTTTTTTAGCAATTTTTTTGAGAAAAAATTACCACAAATCTTTTTGTAAGGGCTATTATTGAAGTATGAGTAGTTGGAAATTAATAACCGATAGTGAACAAGTTGTCGATAAAGAGGCAATTGATGACGCGCTTAAAGATAAACTTCAAGAGCCTCCTCGATATAATGTATTACTACTGAATGACGATTACACACCGATGGACTTTGTTATTGAGGTCTTAAATAAATTTTTTAATATGGATTCGGATAAAGCAACAGAGATAATGTTAACTGTGCATTATAAGGGTAAAGCACTTTGTGGCACGTATAGTGCAGAAATTGCAGAAACCAAAGTCGATCAAGTTAGTCGTTTTGCACTTGAGCATCAACACCCATTAAAGTGTACGATGGAACAAGCGTAAATTCGCAAGGTTTTAGTTGGAGTACCTATGCTGAATAAAGATTTAGAAATTTCGTTAAATATGGCTTTTCGTCAAGCTAAAGATTCTCGTCATGAGTTTATGACAGTAGAGCACTTATTATTAGCTTTATTAGATAATCCTTCTGCAATACAGGCTTTAACAGCTTGTGGCGCCAATATGAACAAACTTCGTACTGAGTTGCACGATTTTATTGGAGAAACTACACCCGTAATACCCGAGGGTGAAAATGAGCGTGAAACTCAACCTACTCTTGGATTTCAACGTGTATTGCAACGCGCAGTATTTCATGTGCAATCTTCAGGTAAATCAGAAGTGAACGGCTCAAATGTTTTAGTCGCTATTTTTAGTGAACAAGAATCACAAGCTGCTTATTTTCTGAAAAAATCAGATATTTCTCGCCTTGATATTGTTAACTACATTTCTCACGGCATTGCCAAAGTTGAAGATGGTGAACAAATATCTAATACGACGGTTGAGACACAAACCACAACTGAAGAACCTAGAACCATTGAAAATTTTGCACAAAACCTTAATCAGGAAGCTTTAAAAGGTAACATAGATCCACTTATTGGTCGTGACAGCGAATTAGAACGAACCTTACAAGTATTAACTCGACGTCGTAAAAATAATCCACTATTCGTTGGGGAAGCTGGAGTTGGTAAAACAGCAATAGCTGAAGGTTTAGCCAATTTAATTGTTAATGATGACGTGCCAGAATTTCTGCAAGGGGCAACTATTTATTCATTAGATTTAGGGGCGTTATTAGCTGGAACTAAATATCGTGGTGATTTTGAAAAACGTTTTAAAGCACTATTAAAAGATATTCAAGAAGAAGATAAAGCTATTTTATTTATTGATGAAATTCATACTATTATAGGTGCAGGAGCTGCATCTGGCGGTATGATGGATGCTTCTAATCTTATTAAACCATTACTATCAGCAGGTAAGCTACGGTGTATAGGCTCTACTACTTATCAAGAATATCAAAGTGTTTTTGAAAAAGATCGTGCTCTAGCAAGACGTTTTCAAAAAATTGATATTGTTGAACCAAGTGTTGATGACACCACTAAAATACTGCAGGGATTAAAAGAAAAGTATGAGTCGCATCATGGCATAAAATATAGTAATAATGCTTTACGTGCTGCTGCGCAATTGTCTGCTAAATATATTAATGAACGTTTTTTACCTGATAAAGCGATAGACGTTATCGATGAAGCTGGTGCACAACAACAATTAGTTGCCGCTTCAAAACGTAAAAAGATAATAAGTAATATTGATATTGAATCTATTGTGGCAAAAATGGCACGTATTCCGGAAAAATCTGTCAGCGCTTCGGAAAAAGATAGCCTTAAAAATATTGATCGTAATTTAAAAATGGTTGTTTTTGGTCAAGATCAGGCAATTGAAGGTTTATCTTCTGTGATCAAGCTTTCACGAGCAGGCTTAGGTAGTGAAGAAAAGCCTGTTGGTTCATTTCTGTTTGCTGGCCCTACGGGTGTTGGTAAAACTGAAGTTACCCAACAACTTGCTAAACAGCTTGGTGTAGAATTATTACGTTTTGATATGTCTGAATACATGGAAAAGCATGCTGTTAGTCGTTTAATTGGCGCACCTCCAGGCTATGTAGGTTATGAACAAGGCGGTTTATTAACAGATGCAGTGATCAAACATCCACATTCTGTTGTGTTATTAGATGAAATTGAAAAAGCTCACCCTGACGTTTTTAATATTTTATTACAAGTAATGGATCATGGCACCTTAACTGATAATAATGGACGTAAAGCGGATTTTAGAAACATTATTTTAGTTTTAACAACCAACGCTGGTGTTACTGAAACAACACGTCAGTCTATCGGTTTCAAACAACAAGATCATAGTTTTGATGCGATGAGTGAAATTAATAAAACCTTTTCACCTGAATTTAGAAATCGTTTAGATAGCATTGTTTGGTTTAATCATCTTTCAGATGAAGTAATTCAACAAGTAGCGGATAAATTTATTGTGGAATTACAAGCCCAACTTGATGAAAAAGGCGTATCACTTGAGTTAACCAACGATGCTAAAAAATGGCTGGCACATCATGGTTATGATAAAAATATGGGGGCTCGCCCAATGGCACGTTTGATCCAAGAAGAGCTTAAAAAACCATTAGCTAATGAATTACTATTTGGTGAATTAGTGAGTGGTGGCATTGCCAAAGTAAGTGTAGCTAAAAATAAATTAGTGCTGAAATATGAAAATAAAAAAGAACTGATAGAACACTAATACCAATTTTATTAATTAAGTGATCTACTTTATATGCAGGAAAAACCATCAATAACGCGGTTAATGGTGGTTTTAACCAGTAGAAATGATCACTTAGTTTGCAAGATTGGTATAAATATAATTGCGTAGTTTTATATCTACTCTTTAATTTTATTTAAATCTAAATAGCCTTGAATATTGTTTATTCGAGGCTATTTTTTTAGCGTTTCAGAATTATTATGGTTGTATTTTAGAAGAATAATTATCTAGCGCGGAAAATGATACGACCTTTAGATAAATCATAAGGTGTTAATTCAACGGTAACTTTATCGCCCGTTAAAATACGAATATAATTTTTACGCATTTTACCAGAAATATGTGCAGTCACCACATGACCGTTTTCTAGTTCAACACGAAACATAGTATTTGGTAAAGTGTCTAACACTGTACCTTGCATTTCAATATTTTCTTCTTTCGCCATTGGGCGCTCAACCTCTGTATTTGCTGTTCTAGCTATTTTAACATTCTATAAAAAGCTAGGAAATAAAAATCTGCGCAGATCATGCCCAAAACTAAGGCTAAAGTAAAGCAACATCGGTTATTAATTTGTGAATAAACATTATTTATTCACTAAGTTCCACTGATTATCTTTCAGTATTTGGTAAGGAAAATATTTATTTTTATAATTCATCTTTTTACATTCATCAATTTGATACCCCAAATATAAAAACTCCTTACTTAATTGTTGGCTAAACTCTATTTGTTTGAGAATAGAATAAACGCCTAAGGCATACTTTTTATAATTAGGATGATAAAAGGTATAAACAGCTGATAATGCATCAGATAACTTATCAGTTACGGCAACACAAATCAGAGTCTCGTTATCCCAAGTTTCTATGAAATATTGCTTAGTTATAATGCAAGTTAAAAAAGACTGGTACTGTTCTTCATTTGGTGGATACATAGCACCGTTTTTATGAATAGCATTAATATATTGTTGATATAAGGGGTAATAATTATCTTGTTGTTGTGTAGAAATGTTAAGCGTGAAATGCTGGTTTTTTTTCAATAAACGTTTTTGGCTTTTTGATGGTTTAAAATAGGCAACGGGTATCCGAATTGATTGGCAGGCATTACAATTAACACAATGTGGACGATATGTTTGATCGCCACTACGACGAAACCCTTGCGACATTAACCATGAATAACCTTCAGTATTGTTTAATTGTGGCTCTACAGAAATTAATAAGCGCTCTTGTTTATTCGGTAGGTAACTACAAGGAAACTCTTTACTTATTCCAAATTTATACATGATTACAACTCATTTACACGATGGATTAAAAAACAATACTAAAGGCTAATTCATTAAAAAGAAAAGTTTAATGGTTGTGGTTGCCAAAAATCATCCGCTAAAGAAATAGCTAATGCTTGTGCTTTTAGCTTAACAAACTTTTCTCTACTTATTTCAATGCAGCCCATTGATTCAAGAAATGGGTTGAGTATTTGGCAATCTATAAATGATACACCAACAGTTGTTAAATGTTTTGCCAAATAAACTAATGCGACTTTTGATGCATTACTTTGTTTATAAAACATTGACTCACCGGAAAAAAAACCATTTATGGCTACGCCATACAAACCACCTACAAGCTCTTGGTGATGCCATACTTCAATAGAATGAGCAATGCCTTGTTGATGTAATTTTTGATAGGCTTGTAACATTGGCTGTAAAATCCATGTGCCTTCTTTTCGAAATGGTGCATCACTACAAAAAGTAATCACTTGGTCAAAATCTCTATTAAGGGTAACGTTAAAAGATGATTTTTTTAAAAATTTAGAGAGGGTTTTGTTAATGTTAAGATCGGTTATCTTTATTATTGCTCGAGGATTTGGTGACCACCACAGTAACGGATCATTTTCGCTAAACCACGGAAATATTCCGTTTGTATAAGCATTAATTAAACGCTGTGTTGATAAGTCACCACCAATAGCTAGCAAACCGTTAGGATCGGTTAGGGCATGTTCTAAAGGAGGAAAAGCCAAAGAGGTATCGGATAATTGATAAAGTCTTTGGCTCATATTTATTTATAACTCATGTGGTGTATAGATGTTGGCTGTAAATTAGCTTTTTGCATCTAAATATCGTTCTGCATCAAGTGCAGCCATACAGCCAGCGCCAGCAGAGGTGATTGCTTGGCGATAAATATGATCAGCCACATCGCCTGCTGCAAAAACACCCTCAACACTGGTTTGAGTAGCATTACCATTTGAGCCACTTTGAACGGTTAAATAACCATTTTTCATCTCAAGTTGGCCGTCAAAAATCCCTGTATTTGGTTTATGACCGATAGCGATAAATGCGCCTGTTACTTCCAATTCTTCAGTTGAGTCAGATTTTGTGTCTTTTAAACGTAAACCCGTTACGCCCATATTGTCGCCTAATACTTCATCTAAATTACGATCAGTATGAAGAATTATATTGCCGTTTTTAACTTTATCCATAAGTCGATCAGTTAATATTTTTTCTGAGCGGAAACTATCGCGACGATGAATTAAGTGCACTTCTGAGGCAATATTAGCCAAATACAGCGCTTCTTCAACAGCGGTATTACCACCACCAATAACAGCGACTTTTTGATTCTTATAGAAAAAGCCATCACAAGTTGCACAGGCAGATACACCACGCCCCATAAAAGCTTTTTCAGACGGTAAACCTAAATATTGAGCAGATGCGCCAGTAGCAATAATAAGTGCGTCGCAAGTGTAAGTGCCGCTATCACCTTTTAGGGTAAATGGGCGCTTGTTAAAATCAACTTCGTTAATGTGATCAAAAATTATTTCAGTATCAAATTTTTCAGCATGCTTTTGCATACGCTCCATTAGTGCTGGACCAGTTAAATCGTCAGCATCACCTGGCCAATTCTCAACTTCAGTGGTTGTGGTTAATTGCCCGCCTTGTTGCATTCCAGTGATCATTACTGGTTTTAAGTTTGCTCTTGCAGCATAAACTGCCGCGGTATAACCAGCAGGGCCTGATCCTAAAATTAATAGTGGACAATGTCTTACTTCACTCATGTACAACTCCAAATGTATATTTTTGAATTATGCGATTAAACAACGCATATAAATAATTTGTTAATTGCTTGCATCCTAAGGAATATTTTAAGCGAGGTAAAATAACTTTTAGATAAAAAAAAAGCGCACTTAGTATAAAGTGCGCGTTTTATTTTACACTGATGGATTAATTACTTAATTTTACAGTATGATTTTTATGCATTAATACGTTATTAAAATAACAACGTTAAGCTAATGCTATTGCTGGCTCAACATATTCATAACCTAAAACATCTGCAACAGGCTTGTAAGTAATTTTGCCATGAGCTACGTTTAAGCCTGCGAGTAAATGCACATCATCAAGTAATGCTTGTTTAGCGCCTTTATTGGCAATAGTTACCGCAAATGGCATGGTCGCATTAGTTAACGCTAAGGTAGATGTACGTGCTACACCACCAGGCATATTAGCAACACAATAATGAACAACATCATCAACTACGTATGTTGGCTCTTGGTGAGTGGTGGCGTGAGAAGTTTCAAAACAACCACCTTGGTCAATAGCTACGTCAACAACAACCGCGCCTTTTTTCATCATTTTAATGTGTTCTTTACTGACTAGCTTAGGAGCCGCCGCACCAGGAATTAATACTGCACCAATCACTAAATCTGCATCAACAATAAGTTGATTCATAGCATCCGCAGTAGAATAAACAGTTTTTAAACGCCCATCAAATTCAGTATCTAATTGACGTAAACGAGGCAATGAACGATCTAAAATAGTAACATCGGCTCCCATGCCCACTGCCATACGTGCTGCTTGTGTACCAACAACACCGCCGCCAACGATTAATACTTTTGCTGGGGCAACACCTGGAACACCACCTAATAATGCGCCTAAACCCCCTTGGGCTTTTTCTAAAGCATGCGCACCTGCTTGAATTGACATACGACCAGCCACTTCAGACATTGGTGCTAACAGTGGTAAACCACCACTAGCTGCTGTAACGGTTTCATAAGCAATACAAATTGCACCTGAAGCAACTAATAATTCAGTTTGCTGTGGATCGGGAGCTAAGTGCAAGTAAGTAAATAAAATTTGACCTGGGCGTAACATTTTACATTCTACAGGTTGAGGTTCTTTTACTTTTATGATCATATCTGCAGTAGCAAAAATTTCTGCTGCACTGTCAATTATTTTTGCACCAGCGGCAATATATTGATCATTATCAAATCCAATTGCAGCACCGCCATTATTTTCAACAATCACATCGTGACCGTTTACTGTTAACTCTTTAACACCGGCTGGGGTTAAACCGATACGGTATTCATGGTTTTTTATCTCTTTAGGTACGCCAATAATCATTAGTAACTCCTCATATCTTTTGTTGTATGTACTTTACTCTGATTTTATTTTAATCTTGGAGTAAATATTTTGGGCTAGTATAGTGCTAAATAATTAGAATAACCTGTTGTATTATTTATTTTTACGATATATTTATAATGTTTTTGTTTCATTTCTAGGTAAATATAAAATGAAATCTACTGATTTTAAGAAGCTTGATCGTATAGATCGTAATATTTTAAACGAATTACAGAGAAATGGTCGGCTTGCTAATGTTGAATTGGCAAAGCGAGTTGGTTTAAGCCCAACTCCTTGTTTAGAACGAGTCAAAAGGCTTGAAAAAGATAAGTACATTACCGGCTATAGCGCCATTTTAAATCCGATGAAGCTTGATGCCGCGTTATTGGTACTGGTTGAAATTACTTTGACGAAAACGAGTCCCGACGTATTTAATGATTTTTCAAAAGCCGTTCATGAGCTCGATGTTATTCAAGAATGCCATTTAGTCTCGGGAAATTTTGACTTTTTATTAAAAACCCGCGTTGCTGATATGACCGCTTATCGTAATTTATTAGGAAATACTTTATTACGATTACCTGCAGTGAGTGAAAGTAGAACATATGTGGTTATGGAGGAGGTTAAATCGACCAATATTTTGCCGATAAAGTTTTAAAATTAATACGCTATTGGTTGCACTAAAACGACTCGTAAATACTGTTTTAGGAAAGCTAATAAAAACATTAGAATCCGCACATAAAATTCTATTTTTAATAATTTTATGTTCCTTTGGTTAACAATAAATCAGCATGATTTTTTAAACCTTATTTTAAATTACGCAAAAGATGTTAACTTATCGTAATTTTTGATATTTTATAATAAGAATAGTTAACATTTAAATTTGGTATTACTTTTGTCTGACGAAACTTCTTCACAATTACCCTCTAAATCTACTAAATTAAATGGTGTTCAGCGTTTACTTGAAGCAGGGCTATTATTTTCGTGTGTGTTTGCTTTTTATATGATGTTGGCGTTATTTAGTTTCGATGCAGCAGATCCCGGTTGGTCGCAAACGGGTTATCAAATGCCAATACGTAATTTAGGAGGAAGTGTTGGGGCTTATATTGCTGATTTATTATTAAGTTTATTTGGCGTTGTTGCTTATAGTTTACCCTTTATTATAGCGATTACCGGTTGGCTATTATTTCAAAAATACCACCAACTATTACAGATTGATTACCTTACTTTAGGTTTGAAAATTATTGGTTTTATGTTGCTTTATTTGGGATTAACTCCCTTAGCTAGTATGAATTTTAACGATGTTTTTTATTTTTCAGCCGGTGGTATTTTAGGTGATGTACTCTCAAGTAGCTTTCTACCTTATTTTTCATTTGTGGGTTGTACTTTATTGTTCTTAACTTTTGTTTGTTGTGGTTTTGTTTTACTAACTGGGTTGTCATTACTTGTGGGTATTGACTTACTTGGAGAATACACCATAAAAGCGGCACAATATTTAATTGTTTTACCCCATTTAATAAAAGACCAATTTGGTAATAATCAAGAATCAAATTTGGCAAATGTATCTGCAGACTCTCCCTTAGTTGACAACAATACGATTAAATCCACACAAAAAAAACAAAAACAAAAACAAAAACAGCAACACGAAGAAACTCAACCTGAAATAGAACAAGCATTTAATGATATCAAGTTACCATTGTCTGATGATGAATTTATAATTAACGATAATGCTATTAATACTAGGCAAGAACCCTTTGTTGAAATTAATGACTTGATTGGAGAACCGCTAAAAATCAATGTTCAAGAACAGGTCAGCGATGACGAGATAGCTGCGGCATTTGCGAATGTTGAAAAAATAACGGTAGCCGATGATATTGATGTGAACGCGCTAATGGTAAAAAATGACGATAGTGATAACAGTGTTTTTGATAAATATAAAGGCATGCCATCCATTGAACTTTTAGAGCGAGCGGATAAAAAAACCAACCCTGTTACAACTGAAGAACTTGAACAAATAAGTCGTTTAGTTGAAGCAAAATTACTCGATTTTGGTATTCAAGTGCAAGTAGTTTCCGTTTTCCCTGGCCCTGTGATCACCCGTTTTGAACTTGATTTAGCGCCGGGTGTTAAAGTGAGTAGAATATCGAATTTATCGAAAGACTTAGCGCGTTCATTATCCGCAATCAGTGTGCGTGTCGTCGAAGTTATTCCGGGTAAATCAGTGATCGGTTTAGAAATTCCTAATAAGCACCGAGAAATTGTTCGTTTAAGTGAAGTGATTTCATGTGAGGCATTTAAGGAATCAGCCTCACCATTAACGATGGTACTTGGCGCTGATATTGCGGGCGAGCCTGTGGTGGTTGATTTAGGTAAAATGCCTCATTTATTGGTAGCTGGTACTACTGGTTCAGGTAAATCGGTGGGTGTTAATACCATGATCGTCAGCTTGTTGTATAAATCAACACCTGAAGATGTACGCTTGATTATGATTGATCCTAAAATGTTGGAATTGTCTGTATACGAAGGGATTCCGCATTTATTAACGGAAGTGGTTATCGACATGAAAGAAGCCGCTAACTCATTGCGCTGGTGTGTTGGCGAAATGGAACGACGTTATAAATTGATGTCAGCTTTAGGGGTAAGAAATCTAAAAGGTTATAATAAAAAAGTATTAGCGGCTATAGATGCTGGAGAACCGTTAATTGACCCTTTATGGCACCCAAGTGACAATATGGATCAAACTGCACCTGAGTTAGAAAAACTTCCAAGCATTGTCGTAATTATTGATGAATTTGCTGACATGATGGTTACCGTCGGTAAAAAAGTAGAAGAGCTTATTGCGCGTATTGCCCAAAAAGCGCGAGCCGCAGGTATTCATTTGATTTTAGCGACTCAGCGTCCATCGGTAGATGTTATTACCGGTTTGATTAAAGCGAATATTCCAACGCGTATGGCGTTTCAGGTATCATCAGGATTAAATTCACGAACCATTTTAGATCAACAAGGCGCAGAGCAGTTATTAGGGCAGGGTGATATGCTTTATTTACCACCGGGTTCAGGTGTGCCAACACGTGTTCATGGCGCATTTGTTGATGATCACGAAGTGCATGCGGTAGTAAAAGATTGGAAAGAGCGTGGCGAACCTAATTACATTGAAGAAATTCGCTCGGGTGAATACGATCAAGATATTTTGTTACCGGGCGAACAAGCCGAAGGCGGTAGCGACGAATTAGATACACTTTATGATGAAGCGGTAGCTTTTGTTACTGAAGGTCGACGGGTTTCTATTTCAAGTATACAACGTAAATTCAGAATCGGTTATAACCGCTCGGCCCGTATTGTTGAAGATATGGAAAATCAAGGTGTGGTTAGCCCTCCAGGAAATAATGGTGCGCGTGAAGTATTAGCACCACCGCCTGTTAGAGTGTAGAATATTTGCTATTTGTCACAGTGAACGTGTTTCAGCATCTCGTTTTAAACGTTATTTTTAATTTAAAAAGGTTATTACCCTGTTATGTTAAAGAAAGTTTTATTTTTGCCTATTATTATCACTAGTACTTTTTGTCTTCATAGTTATGCTGGCGAAGTACTATCAAGTGATCAAACCGTAAATAATAAAAATGTTAATAATATAAAGTCTGCTGATAAAGCGTCAGTTAATGAAAAAAGCATTATTCAACAAACAGCCCAAAATGTAGTTAAACAAGCATTGCAAACTAAAATTGCAAAACTTAACGATTTTTCTGCTAATTTTTCTCAAACGGTTTTTGATGCCGATGGCCATGAATTACAAAAAAGTAGCGGTAATTTAGCGGTGAGTAAACCGAATTTATTACATTGGCAAGTCACCGAACCTAATGAGTCGTTAATCGTTTCTGATGGTAAAGCTTTATGGCTTTATGATCCTTTTATTGAGCAAGTATCGGTTTATTCAGTAAACGGCGCGATGACCAATACGCCAATATTGTTGTTAGCAAATCCAGAACCATCAATTTGGCAAAGTTATAACGTAGAATTAATTAGTGAAAACCGTTACTTAATTAAATCAATCGATACCAATAGCCAAGTCAAATCGTTAGAGCTTGCTTTTGTTAATAAGAAAGACACGGTAGCATTAACCGAATTTGTTATTTTAGATGCCACAGGGCAATTAAGCCGTGTTAAATTAACCAATTTTAGGGCTTTAGCCGCTGATAAAAAACAAAATTTATTTCACTTTGATTTACCTCAAGATGTTGAAATTGATGATCAACGTTAGTAATTAAAGTTTTAATATTAGAGATGAAAAATGGTGATAAGGCTAACATAATGGTTGATTCTTTAGATATGTTTGCTGATCAAACTGATGATGAGTTGCAGCCAGCAACATCCCCAATAAATGAGACTTTTGAACAAGCCGATAATTTTACTCCGCTTGCGGCTCAACTTCGTCCTAACAACCTTGGGGATTATGTAGGGCAGCAACATATCTTATCTGCAGGTATGCCATTACGACTTGCCATTGAACAAGGGCATTGTCATTCGCTTATTTTTTGGGGGCCACCAGGTACGGGTAAAACAACATTAGCCGAAATTATTGCGACTAATGCTAATGCAGAAATAGAGCGTATTTCTGCGGTAACCTCGGGTATCAAGGAAATACGTCAAGCAATAGAAAACGCTAAACAACGTAAATTAACAAGTAAACGTCGTACTTTGTTGTTTGTTGATGAAGTGCATCGTTTTAATAAATCGCAGCAAGATGCCTTTTTACCCTTTATTGAAGATGGCACCATTATTTTTGTTGGTGCAACCACTGAAAACCCAGCTTTTGAACTTAATCAAGCGATATTATCGCGGGCACGTGTTTACCAACTAAAGTCACTGGCTGAACAAGATTTACAACAGGTATTAACGCGGGCACTTTCTTTACTCAATAAACGCATATCAAACGAAAAACGTTTAGAAGCAGAAAGTCCGCTAAAACAAAATACTAACAAACAAATAATTGTTATTGATCAACAAGCGATTAAAACGCTTATTGCTAGTGCTAGCGGTGACGCCCGACGTTTATTGAATTTAGTCGAACAATGCGCTGATTTGGTTTTATCTTCAGTCAACGATAATCAAACTAATAAAATTGAAAGTTTAACCATTACTAGTGCGCAAATTTTGCAAGTGGCAGGTAATAAAATACCTTTGTATAACAAAGGCGGCGATGCTTTTTATGATATGATCAGCGCGTTTCATAAATCGGTGCGCGGCTCAGATGCCGATGCCGCTTTGTATTGGTATGCGCGTATATTAACTGGCGGTGGCGATCCGCTTTATGTTGCTAGGCGCTTATTAGCGATTGCTAGTGAAGATATTGGTAATGCCGATCCTCGCGCTATGCAATTAGCCATTAATGCGTGGGATACTTTTATTCGTGTTGGCCCAAGCGAAGGTGAGCGCGCTATTGCTCAAGCAACGGTATATATGGCATTAGCACCTAAAAGTAATGCAGTATATCGCGCTTTTAATGCCGCTAAAGCTTTAGCGCAAGAAACGGCTAACTTAGATGTGCCACCACATTTAAAAAATGCAACTAGCGCCATAACGAAGGCATTAGGTCATGGGGAAGAATATCGCTATGCCCATAATGAAGATAACGCCTTTGCTGCCGGGGAATGCTATTTCCCACAAGATTTAGCTTATATGAATGAAACACAGTTTTATCAGCCGAGTGAGCGCGGCTTAGAAAAAAAATTAAAAGAAAAACAAGATTATTTAAACCAATTAAATAGACAAAGCCATGTTAAACGCTATTAATACCTTATCTCTGTATGCTTTTGTTGCTCTTGGCGGCGCGTGTGGCGCTTGTCTGCGCTTTTTTATTTCACAAGTTGTGCTGAATTTACTCGGAAAAGGTTTCCCTTTTGCCACCTTGACCGTTAATATTATCGGCTCATTATTTATGGGGATACTCTACGGATTTTTAGAGCACGGTACCTTAGAATTAACAGTACACCGCACACTTATTGGTGTTGGGTTTTTAGGGGCGTTAACGACATTTTCAACGTTCTCTTTAGATACGCTATTGTTGTTTCAACAAGGCGATTTGATTAAAGCAATATTGAATATTGTTTTAAATGTTACCTTGTGTATACTCGCCGCAGCATTAGGTATGTATTTAATAACCCATAAATATTACGCAAGTTAGACCAAACTAAAAAATTTTAAATTACTAAATAGACAAACAATCAAATAGCGACAATAAATATGCTTGATCCTAAATTATTCAGAAACGATATTGAAATCACTGCTACAGCTCTAGCTAAACGTGGCTTTAGCTTAGATGTAGAAAAATTATCATCACTAGAAGAACAACGCAAAGCAATTCAAGTAAAAACACAAGAATTGCAAAATCAGCGTAATACCCGTTCAAAATCTATTGGCCAAGCAAAAGCGCGCGGTGAAGACATTCAACCGTTGTTAGCCGAAGTAAGTGAATTAGGTAATGCACTTGATGCAGCTAAAGAAGAACAAGAGACTGTTTTAGCTGAAATTAACAGCATAGTTGCTGCGGTACCTAATTTGATCGACGATTCAGTACCTCAAGGTGCTAACGAAGATGACAACGTTGAGTTAAAACGTTGGGGTACGCCACGCGAATTTGATTTTGAAGTGAAAGATCATGTTGATGTTGCCACGGCTTTAAATAAAGGCTTAGATTTTGAATCGGGCGCTAAATTAGCGGGTACACGTTTTGTAGTTATGCGTGGTAAAATTGCCCGTATGCACCGCGCGCTAGCGCAATTTATGTTAGATGTGCATACTGAAGAGCATGGCTATCAAGAAATGTATGTGCCTTATTTAGTGAATCACGATTCATTATTCGGTACCGGCCAATTACCCAAATTTAGCGAAGATTTATTTCATACCGATTTAAATAGCCGGACTTTTTCATTAATTCCAACGGCGGAAGTGCCGTTAACAAATTTAGCGCGTGATGAAATTTTTGAAGAAGCTGAATTACCGATTAAAATGACCGCACATACGCCATGTTTTCGTAGTGAAGCCGGTTCATCAGGGCGTGATATTCGCGGTTTAATTCGCCAACATCAATTTGATAAAGTTGAAATGGTGCAATTAGTTAAGCCTGAAACTTCAATGGCAGCATTAGACGAATTAACACGTCATGCGGAAATTATTCTTAAAAAACTAGAATTACCTTACCGTACCGTAACACTCTGTACGGGGGATATTGGTTTTAGTGCTACTAAAACCTTTGATTTAGAAGTGTGGCTACCTGCACAAAATACGTATCGTGAAATATCCTCTTGTTCAAACATGGGAGATTTTCAAGCGCGTCGTATGCAGGCGCGTTATAGAAATAGCGAAACTAAAAAAATAGAGTTATTACATACCTTAAACGGTTCTGGTTTAGCGGTAGGGCGTACTTTAGTAGCTATTATTGAAAACTATCAACAAGCAGATGGTAGTATTGATGTACCAACAGTTTTACAACCGTACATGAATGGTTTGACTAATATTTCAGTATAAAAAGAGATGCTGAAACAAGTTCAGCATGACGAAAGAGGAATTTTTGTCATTTTGATAAGATACCGTCATCCTGACGCAGGTCAGGATCTAAGCTAACTAGATGAGTTACCTGAGACTAAAATAAGAATCTGAGCGATGCTCGGATTTTTTTTGAATAAATTTTAACTTTTTATGCTCTAGTTATTAATACCATAAGTATCTTAAAATCACCTTGGAATTATTTTGATCCGTAGTCTTTTATTACAAACCTTATTTTTTATTCTAGTATTTAATGTTACCTCTTGGTTTAGAGAAAACAGTATGTTGGCTAGTGACAGTATAATGCCAATAAATTCGTTTGCAGTTGAAAAACTAGATGGTGAACAAATATTTTTACAAGCAGAAGATAAAACTACGCTAGTGTATTTTTTTGCTCCTTGGTGTCAGGTGTGTAATTTTAGCATTGAAAATTTAGAAGCGGTCTATCAAAAAAATAATAACATTAATATTATTGCTGTAGCACTTGATTATGAAAATAAAAAATCAGTTATTGATTTTGCTAAACGGCATAATTTAAGTTTTCCGATGGCCTATGGTAATAATAAAATAAAAACGGCATTTAAAGTGAAAGCGTATCCAAGTTATTATATTTTAAATGAAGACAATATTATCGTTGGCAAATCTTTAGGATATTCTACAGAAATAGGTCTTTATCTAAGAACATTGTAAATCGTTAAATTATTTACCACTGTTAAGTTAATTTAACCTAGGGTCTGTTGATCTTTCAGTTTATAGCTCTGTTGCACTTGAAAAAGATGGCAATCGAGGCGCTTAATGTAATGTTTGGTTGTTCCAAATGCACATTAAGCAAGAAAGAGTGACACTTTTTCAAGGCAACCCAAGGGGCTATGACTATTTTTCAAGCTAACATCGTTAAAAATGGTTAAAGTAGAATGACTACATTGCACAATTTTTGCCTTGTTATCTTAAAAATAGCCTATAGCAGAGACTAAAATGAAAGATCAACAGACCCTATATAAACCCTAAACCCTAAACCCTAAACCCAGGGTTGTTATGTGGTACAAACAAAGTACTGTATAATTTAGTTGCATATTCATCCGTCATTCCAGAAACATAATCAGCGATAACGCGATGTGGGTTATTTTCATTATCATATGCTTGCTGCCAACGCTTAGCGGTATGTTTAGGTAATAAGCGGAGTGGATCAGAGGCCAGCGCTTCAAATATTTCCATAACTATTTGCTGTCCTTGATATTCAACACGTTGAATGCTTGGCTGCTTAATCACAAATTCTAAAACAAAATCTTTAAATATTTGTAAGGCATTTAATGTGACTTGCGGTAATTTTGCATTGAATTGTAATAAAGGTTCAGCAAATTTTTGTGTGTTTGTTTCATTTAAATTAACTAATTCAATCGCCGTAATTAAATAATTAACTAAACCGCCAATGGCATCTTTTTGTAAATGATGTAAATCGCTAAAAAGGTTATCAGCAAGGTTTATGCTGTAATTTTGTAGCCATTGATCATCGAGTTGCTGTAATTTATGAATGACATGATTTTCAAAATCGGTACGATTAACAACGCCGGTTACAATGGCATCTTCAAGATCATGGATACCGTAGGCGATATCATCGGCTAATTCCATTATTGAACAATCAAGCGATTTAAATACTGTTTTACCATGTTTGTCATTTGATTTTTCAATGATAAATTGTTGAAACAAAACTTGGTCATCTTTCGATAAAGGTGCTAACAACCATGTCAGCGTTTTTTGGTCGTCATTATACAACCCTTTAGGTGGATGCCATTGAGTTGCTTTTAATTGACGAAAATTTTCAGGTTCAATGGGGGATGTTGCTTTGGTTAGGGTATTAAGTGTTTGTGGGTATTTTAATATACCGAGTAAAGTACGTCGGGTTAAATTCATACCGTAATGTTCACTAAATGGTTCAAGACAAGTTAAAATTCTAAACGTTTGTCCATTGCCTTCAAACCCTCCATGATCTCGCATCATATAATGTAGTGCGACTTCGCCACCATGACCAAAGGGGGGATGACCAATATCGTGTGCTAAACACAAGGCTTCAATTAAGGTATCGTCTTGGGGGAACAATTGTTGGCAAAGTTCTGGATATTTATAGCGTAATTGTGCACTAATGCCAGAGCCAATTTGTGCTGCTTCAAGTGAATGAGTAAGACGCGTGCGATAAAAGTCACTTTGTCCACTCCCCATAACTTGTGTTTTTGACTGTAAACGCCTGAAAGCTGCAGAATGAAGAATACGTGCACGATCGCGTTGAAAAGGAGTACGATGATCTTGTTGTCGAGTAGATACTTTACTTAAACGTCTTTCTAACCACGGTGAATTCATATCATTCCTTTTAACATTAATACTCAATTAAATTTGCTAATAGTTAATAATCCTACCTTGAACGTTATGCTTTGGCGATAAAAATAGCGCGTTTCGGTGCGGGGTAACCTTCGATAGTTTTACTCTTGTCGTTAGGATCTAAAAAGTCTTGAAGAGATTCAGTATCAATCCAATCTGTTTTACGTTGTTCTTCAAGTGCCGTTATATCGGTATTTACTAAGCGAATGTCACTAAACCCACAACGTGCTAGCCATGCACACATAGCATCACAACTAGGTAAAAACCAAACGTTACGCATTTTTGCATAACGCTCACCTGGCACCAATACGGTATTTTCATCACCATCAACGATTAACGTTTCTAAAACTAACTCACCACCTTTCACTAATTGTGATTTTAACTGATATAAAAAGTCTATTGGTGAGCGTCGATGATATAAAACACCCATCGCAAATACGGTATCAAACGCTTTTAATTGAGGAAGTTGTTCAACACCAAGCGGTAATAAATTGACATTTTCATCGTTTATAAAGTGTTTTATCGCATTAAATTGCATGTAAAATAGTTGCGTTGGGTCAATGCCGACAACAAACTTAGCGCCAGCACCGCGCATGCGCCATAAGTGATAACCACTACCACAGCCAATATCGAGTACATAACGATCGGTTAAATCGCTAATTTCATGGTTCAACCGATCCCATTTAAAATCAGAGCGCCATTCAGTATCAATATGCAAATCATGAATGTGGTAAGGACCTTTGCGCCAAGGTTTGAGTTTTCGTAATAAATTTTCTAAACGTTTAAATTCACCGTCGTTAACGTCCTCACGTTTACCAAAGCTAACACTATTTTTTAAATCTAAAAAATTACTTTGTGTTTTGGGTAGGGCATCTAATGTTTTTTGCCAATGCTTAAATTCGCCATGTAATTGTTCTTGTTGCCAGTGATTAAGTTGAGCGGGTAAAGTTTCAAGCCAATGACATAAACGGTTTGTCGCAATTTGTTGATAAAATGTATTGAACGATGTCATTAAATTACTCGTGGTAGGTAAATATAAGTTAAATGTTTTTTTTCGTGCTTATTTAATTGCAATCATTGAGATGAAATTAAAGCATTGAAACCAAGTTGTCGCTTGGCTAAAGCCAGCTGTTGTTAAACGTTTTTGATGTGTTTCTAAACTATCGGGTTTCATTACTTGTTCTAGCGCCGTTCGTTTTTGAGCAATTTCTAAATCACTGTAACCGTTAGCGCGTTTAAAGTCGTGATGTAAATTGGTAAGCACATTTTGACAAATGTCATTATGATGACTGACTTTTTCTGATAAAACTAAAATGCCACCTTTATTCATGCCATTGGCTATATTGTTTAATAATTGTTGGCGTTTTTCCTTTTCTATAAACTGCAAGGTAAAGTTAAGAACAACCATCGCAGCATTTTCTAACTTTATGTTAAGAATATCATCTTGAATAATCAAGCAAGGCGTATTACCTTTAAACGCGTTTATATGATTTTTACAACGTTCTACCATAGCAGATGAATTATCAATGCCAATTATTTGGCAATTATCCGCTTTAATATTTTGCCGCATTGACAATGTTGCCGCACCTAATGAACAACCCAAGTCATAAATATTACTATTATCTGTTACATAACTTTTGCTTAAACGACCGATGGTTTCAATAATTGTGCTATAACCAGGCACTGAACGTTTAATCATGTCAGGAAATACTTCAACAACTTGCTCATCAAAAGAAAAATCTTTTATTTTACTTTGTGGGCTAGAATAGATTATATCGGCTTTAGATTGATTCATTTTTTTGTATACTTACATTATTGATAACTACATTTTAACTGGAGCAAAGCGTAAATAAAACCTTAGGGTAAATAATATTTGCATGCATGAACATTTTTTGAACATAATAGAGTGTCTATTTAAAATAAAAAAGACAAAATGGATTTATAAAGAGGTAATGTATTATCACTAGAATTACACAATATATTTTATTTTATTTTTCGGTTCTTCTTTTCTTCAACGTTAATGCTGAAGCTAGCGCTATTGCTTATCAACCCAAAACACTTACAGTAGCACTTAATAAAACAACTAATCCGTATCAATATGTTAATGCACAAGGTGAGCCCGCTGGATTGATGGTCGATTTTTGGCGTCTTTGGGCAAAAAAACAACAGGTTCAACTTAAGTTTATTCCTCTAAATTGGTCACAAACCTTAGCACAAGTTCAAAGTGGTCAAATCGATATTCATGCGGGGTTGGTAAATACCGATAAAAGAAGAAAAAAGTTGGCTTTTTCATCCACACTTTTTACCGTTAAAAGTTATTTTTATTTGCATCAAAGTTTGGTGAATTTTACTAATGTACAGCAATTACAACCTTATTCTATTGGTATTGTTGAAAATTCAGCATTGCTAAGCCAACTAAAACAAAAATTTCCACAATTAAAATTTAAAACTTATATAAGTCGTGAAGCTAAATATGAAGCGGCTCTAAAAGGGGAAATTTTAGCTTTTGCAGATATTGATAAACTATCAAACAGTTTTGACGAGTCAAAAAAATTAAAACAATTTTTCCCTCAAAGTAAAAGAATGTTAATTCGGCAATGGAATTATGCGGTTGCAGTAAAAAAAGGGAATAAAAAACTTCATCAATTTATTGAACAAGGCCTTGTTAAAATTACTGTTGAAGAAAAATCAGCTATTGAGCGTAAGTGGTTAGGTGTTGATAAACAGAACGATACCTTATTATTAGCCTTTTCTCCTAATAATGCACCTTACATGACACTTTCTCGAACAGGAGAGCCGATTGGTTTGTTTGTTGATATATGGCGTTTATGGTCACAATACACAGGTCAAAAAATAGATTTTATCGCAGAAGATATGATGGCTTCAACAGCATTAGTTAAAGCGCAAAGTGTCGATGTAATGATTGCTTTTCCTTTTGGTAAGAAAAACAATGTAAATTTGAAAAAAGCTTGGTACATATATCAAGCGCAATCTAAAGTATATGTAAGATCAGAACTAACCACTATTAAAACAGTTTCAGATCTGAAGGGATATACCATTGGAATTTTTAGTACATCACCTTATAAAGCAAAATTTAAAAACCAATATCCTGACATTAAAATAAAAGAATTTTCTAGTGTAGATCTACTGCTTGATGCCACCGAAAGAAATGAAATAGATGGGTTCATTAGTTCTACTGATATTATGGATGTAATATTAGTAAAATCTAATTTACAATCGTCTTTTTTCCAATTAGAGAAACCTATTTTTACGTCTGATATCTATTCGTTAGTTTCAGCTAATAATGATCGTTTAGCCGAAACAATCAAAGATGGCTTTATGCAAATTCCGATTAATAAATTTATTGATATAGAAAAAAAATGGTTGCCGAATAAAAAATATTCCTATTTCGAACAATTAGATCAACGTTTAATTTTATCGCTTAAAGAAAAGGCTTTTTTAAAAGAACACAAAAGAATAAAGGTTGGGGCCGTAAAAAATTGGCGTCCTATGGAATTTATTAATAAGTCGGGGCATTTAAGTGGTATCAATATGGATATTATTAAAATCATAGGGGAACGCGCAACAATCAACGTTGACTTTGTGACTTTTGATAGTTGGAATAAGCTTTATCAAGCACTCTTAGATAATAAAATAGATATGGCTGCTGGCATATCTCAATCACCTGAACGTGCAAGTAAATTACTTTTTACACAATCTTATTGGGAACTTCCATGGGTAATTCTTTATCGACGATCATTGGGCGAAAATTTAAGTTTAAAAGATTTTTATGGTAAAAAAATAGCGATGGTTAAGGGCTATCATTTAGTCAATAAATTAACCTCTAAATATCCGCAAATATCACTTGTATTAGTTGATACCGCTCAAGATGGATTTTCCGCTATCAAGCAAGGAGTAGTTGACGGTATGATTGAACCTTTAGTTATTGCTAGCGAATTGTTAAAAAAAGAACACTTTATCGATTTAACCATTTCAGTTATTGATGATTTTGCATGGGACAGTTCACACATGGCTGTGCGTGCTGATTGGCCGGAGTTACAATCGTTGCTAGACAAAGGGATCTCAAGTATTCAAAAAAACGAAAAGCAAAAAATTTATGAAAAATGGTTTAATGTAAAAATAAATACCGGTTTTGATAAAAGTATTGTGTTGCGGGTCGCATTGCAAGCGGGAATTTTAATTTTTGTCGTGATCGCGATTATCGTGATTTGGAATAGACGCTTATTTAAAGAGGTTGAACATCGTAAGAATCTTGAAGAAAAAATGAAACATATGGCAACTCATGATGAATTGACAGGGCTTGGTAATAGAGCGCTGTTGAAGGATCGATTAAATAACCTTATTGGCTTGCACCAACGTCAAGGTTTACAAATGGCGGTATTATTTATCGATTTAGATGGCTTTAAAACGATTAACGATAAATACGGTCACGATGTTGGGGATGAGTTATTATCACTATTATCTCAACGTTTACAAACCAGTGTGCGCACATCAGATACTTTGGTGCGCTTTGGCGGCGATGAGTTTGTTTTATTACTTACTGGGTTAGATAACGGTAAAGAAGCTGCATTTATAGCAGATAAAATATTACATTTACTTAAGACTCCGTTTGAATTGTCGGTAATCAAAGCTTGCGTTGGTTGTAGTATTGGTATTGCTTTATATCCTGATGATGGCATAACAGACACCGAACTGCTTAAAGTTGCAGACACCTTAATGTATAAAGTAAAAGCGCAAGGTAAAAATAATTACACTTTTAATCAAAATATTGTTTAAGTCACCGTTTATTTAATTCCTGTTAAGCCTGCATTTCCATGTTAATTGAGTATATAATGTCGCAATTTTTAAAATCATCTCTGTTTTTGTTATTGAATATTGGGTAGCAAAAACAATAAATATCGTTTTAGTAGGACAAAATAAATGCGCAGTCTTTATTGTGGTGAGGTAAATGAATCTCATATTGGTCAAGAAGTTACACTTTGTGGTTGGGTAAATAAACGCCGAGATTTAGGTGCTGTGATCTTTTTAGATTTACGTGATCGTGAAGGTTTAGTTCAGGTAGTTTATGATCCTGATTTACCTGATGTATTGGCAAGCGCTAATACTTTACGTAACGAATTTTGTATCCAATTAACAGGAAAAGTACGAGCACGTCCTGAAGGACAAATAAATAAAAAAATGAAAACAGGCGGTATTGAAGTACTCGGTTTATCATTAACTATTTTAAATAAATCTGCCCCTTTACCACTTGATCCAAACCAAAATAATTCTGAAGAACAACGTTTAAAATACCGTTATTTAGATTTACGTCGACCTGAAATGACAGAGCGTATGCGTTTTCGTGCAAAAGTAACGTCTCAAGTACGTACTTCTCTGGAAAACCAAGGCTTTTTAGATATAGAAACCCCTATTTTAACCGCTGCAACGCCTGAAGGTGCGCGTGATTATTTAGTACCAAGCCGTACACATAAAGGTAAATTTTTTGCATTGCCGCAATCGCCGCAATTATTCAAACAATTATTAATGATGTCGGGAATGGAACGTTATTATCAAATCGTAAAATGTTTCCGTGATGAAGATTTACGCGCTGATAGACAACCTGAATTCACTCAAATTGATATTGAAACTTCATTTATGAGTAGCGATCAGGTTATGGAAGTTACCGAAACGATGATCCGTGATTTATTTCAATCATTATTGAATGTTGACTTAGGTGACTTTCCGCGGATGACTTATCTTGAAGCTATGACACGCTTTGGCTCCGATAAACCTGATTTACGCAACCCGCTAGAAATTACTGACGTTGCGGATATTTTAAAAGAGGTAGAATTTAAAGTCTTTTCTGGGCCTGCAAACGATGAAAAAGGTCGTGTTGCAGTCATTTGTGTGCCAAATGGCGCAAGTTCATTTTCACGTAAAGGCATTGACGAATTAACTAAATTTGTTGGTATTTATGGTGCGAAGGGCATGCCATGGATAAAAGTTAACGATATTGAAGCTGCGCTTGCTACGGGCATCGACGGTTTACAATCGCCTGTTTTAAAATTCTTATCTAAAGATGAAGTTACTACTATATTAACGCGTGTTAATGCAAAAACAGGTGATATTATTTTCTTCGGCGCTGATAATTATAATGTGGTTACCGAAGCACTCGGCGCATTACGTCTTAAAATTGGTGAAGATTTAAATTTACTTGAAGGTGAGTGGAAACCGTTATGGGTTGTAGATTTTCCTATGTTTGAAGAAATCGACGGCAACATGCATGCTTTACATCATCCGTTTACGGCACCCACTAATTTAACACCAGAGCAACTTGAAGCTGATCCTATTGGCGCATTATCAAATGCGTACGACATGGTGTTAAATGGTTGTGAATTAGGTGGTGGTTCAGTACGTATTCATAATCAAGATATGCAAGCAGCTGTATTTAGAATTTTAGGTATTAGCGACGACGAAGCACAAGAAAAATTTGGTTTCTTACTTGAGGCATTACAATATGGTGCACCACCACATGCTGGTTTAGCGTTTGGCTTAGACCGTTTAGTAATGCTAATGACTGGCGCAAGTTCAATACGCGACGTGATGGCTTTTCCTAAAACAACAACTGCAGCGTGCCCATTAACCAATGCACCAGGCCAAGCAAATGCAGCCCAACTAGCTGAGTTAGGCATTGCTAAGGTGGTTGATGAAAAAAATGAAAGTTAATTGTTAATTGTTAATTTAATTATTTGGTTAATAATACGCTGATAAAATTTTATCGGCGTATTATGATTAACTTTTATATATACGAGTAAGCGCGGGTTTAATACCACTTGGTATAACCGCGCTTTTTTATAAATATTGTGCAGGTGCTTATTCGTTATGACCATTATTCTCGGTATTGACCCTGGTTCACGTTTTACTGGTTATGGAGTGATAAAACAGCAAGGTCGAAGTTTTGAATATCTTGGTAGTGGCTGTATAAAAGCGCTTAGCCAAGGAGATGATTTAGCTAATCGATTACAAACCATTTTTAGCGGTGTTAGCGAAATTATCAGACAATTTAACCCTGAACACTTTGCTATAGAACAAGTGTTTATGGCAAAAAATCCTGATTCAGCGCTCAAACTTGGTCAGGCCCGAGGCGCTGCTATTGTTGCGGCAACTAACAGCGGTTTAAGTATTGCAGAATACTCAGCAAGGCAAATTAAACAAGCGGTTGTCGGTACTGGGGCCGCTGATAAAAGTCAAGTACAACACATGGTAAAATCCATTTTAAAATTACCCGCATCCCCTCAAGCTGATGCTGCAGATGCTTTGGCTGTTGCCCTTTGTCATGCTCACAGTTATAGCGCTTTACTTAAATTATCAGGGCAAGCCACCAAAACTGTTCGACGCAGATTGAGATGATTCTTTATCTCTTTTTAATGTCAGTGTTCTCAAAAACCATACATTAAAATCACATAGCAACTTTACTGTATAAATATATAGTGATAAAGTTGCTTTATTCTTAATTAAGTTGAAGTGACGTTATTGTGATTGGTCGATTACGTGGTTGTTTAGTAGAAAAATCTCCTCCTGAAATTTTAATTGAATGTGCGGGTGTAGGATATGAAGTTACTTTACCTATGACTAGCTTTTATGCCTTACCCGAAGTGAATGAAGAAGCAATTATATTTATACACTTTGTTGTGCGTGAAGACGCACAATTATTATACGGTTTTACGAATAAAACAGAACGTAAACTGTTTCGTTTACTCATAAAAGTAAATGGTGTAGGTCCTAAGTTAGCATTAGCGATATTATCCGCGATGTCTGCTGATCAATTCGTCAGTTGTGTAGTACATGATAATCTCGCTACAATGGTCAAAATTCCGGGTGTTGGTAAAAAAACGGCTGAACGCTTATTAATTGAAATGCGCGATCGCTTAAAAGATTGGCAAGCAAGTAGTTCAACACCTGCAACAGATGGAATCCCTATTTCATCTGTTATTGAAAATACTTTTGTCGTTAGTCCCGTTAAAGGTGATGCGATTAATGCGCTCGTTTCTTTAGGATACACACAAGCACAAGCGGATAAAGCTGTAAAAGGAGTTTATCAAACGGGAAATCGAAGTGAAGATGTTATACGTAATGCTCTTAAAGCGATGATTTAAAGTATGCAATTAATAACCGAGAGCAGATAATATGATAGAAGCTGATCGCTTAATACAGCCAGTAGCAACCTATGAAGATGAAAGTGTTGATCGCGCTATTCGTCCAAAATTATTAAACGATTATACAGGGCAAGAGCATGTAAAAGTGCAAATGGAAATCTTTATTGAAGCAGCTAAAAAACGTAATGAACCTCTTGATCATTTACTTATATTTGGCCCACCGGGCTTAGGTAAAACCACACTTGCTAATATTGTTGCTAATGAAATGGGCGTTAATATTCGTACAACTTCAGGACCAGTATTAGAAAAAGCGGGTGATTTAGCGGCATTATTAACCAATTTAGAAGAAAATGATGTTTTGTTTATTGATGAAATTCATCGTTTAAGTCCCGTAGTTGAAGAAATTTTATATCCCGCAATGGAAGATTATCAACTCGATATAATGATCGGTGAAGGGCCAGCGGCACGCTCTATTAAATTAGATCTTCCACCTTTTACATTGATTGGCGCAACAACAAGAGCAGGGGCATTAACTTCACCCCTTAGAGATCGCTTTGGTATTGTGCAACGTTTAGAATTTTATAAAGTAGCGGATTTAACTGATATTGTAAGTCGTTCGGCTCACTTTTTAAACTTATCGATAGAGCAAGCAGGGGCGCATGAAATTGCTAAGAGATCGCGAGGAACCCCACGTATTTCTAACCGATTATTACGACGTGTCAGAGATTATGCTGAAGTAAAATCGAGTGGACATATTGATCAAACCATTTCAGCTTCTGCACTGGCAATGCTTGAAGTAGACAACGAAGGATTTGATCTCATGGACCGAAAATTACTCCGAGCGATTATTGAAAATTTTATGGGTGGCCCCGTGGGTTTAGACAATATTGCAGCGGCAATTGGCGAAGAGCGTGAAACAATTGAAGATGTACTCGAACCTTATTTAATTCAACAAGGATTTTTACAACGTACACCTCGCGGCAGAATTGTAACCAATAAGGCTTATTTACATTTTGGTTTTGAGGTGCCTAAAAAAGATTAATTTTATTTATAGAAATTATAACACTAACAGATCTATTAACAGCAAAGTTACTGTATATCATTTTATCTTTGAATACTTATTAAGAAAAAGCAGTGCCTCATAAAATGTGACTTAATGTTAATTAAATAGCATTTTATGGTGAAGTGTTATTTTGAGTAAAAAAAAGCCCGCAATATAAATTGCGGGCCAACTAAAATAAGTTGATAGAAGGAAGTTTAAAATTCAGGGAATCTGTTAAAGAAAAGATAAAAAATGATCCATTCAATAAATGCTCTAACTAACCAACAGTTACAATATTAATTTTCAATATCAAAGTATTTAATTAATATCTTCAATACCTATCGATTAACCATTATTACCGCGCTCACTCAGAAACACGATAATGATAATGATATTTTTTACGACAGACAAACTAAATAAATTTAAATTTTGCATTAGAAAAACTAATGTGAATGTGCTTTTTAAGTGATCATTTTTACGCTCAATTATATGCTTTTGAATACTTATTCTGATAATTTTGTTGAAATTCAATATTTATGCATTTTTAATGATTTTTTTTATTGTTGTTTTGTGGTTAAAATTTCATATCAAAGAATGCTTGGCTTGTGAAATATATACAACTAACCACGTTTTTTTTCTATAAAAATTAAATTAATAAATATTATTGAACTTATTAACAATATTTTACTAAAACAATGTTTAAACCCCCTTGTGACTAGTTACTAATGTCATTAAGATAGGACTTTATTTTTTACGGTCGATTTGAGATCTTTTTTCATGCATGAACCCTCTATTTATAATTTTAAACTGCGTGTTTATTATGAAGATACTGATGCGGGCGGTGTTGTTTATTATGCTAATTATTTAAAGTTTTTTGAGCGCGCAAGGTCTGAATGGTTAAGAGAGCTTGGTATTGTTCAATCATCATTTTTAGAACAAAACCTAGCTTTTGTGGTCAGACACGTTGAAATGGATAATATTGCATCAGCAAAATTAGACGATCAGTTAACCGTTAAATCTCAAATTATTTTATTAAAACGCGCTAGTCTGGTGTTTCAACAACAAATTTTTAATCAACAAGAACAACAAATTTTTAATCAACAAGAACAATTAATTGCAACCGCTACAATTAAGGTTGCATCAATACAATTAGCACAAAATACATTTTCAAATAATAAAGTTTGTGCTATTCCTCAAACGATTTTAGGAGCGTTAAAACGTGTCAGCTGATATTTCTTTTTTTGATCTTTTTTTACAAGCCAGTCTATTAGTTAAATTTGTTATGTTAGTTTTATTAGCGTTTTCGATTGCTTGTTGGACAATGATCTTTCAGCGCAGTAAAGCCTTATCCAAATCAAAATTACAATTAAAAACTTTTGAAGATAAATTTTGGAGCGGTGCTGATTTAAGTAAGCTTTACAGTGAAATATCTGTTCAACCGAAAATACATGGTATTGAAAGCTTATTCGTTGCAGGCTTTAAAGAATTTGCGAAGCAAAGAAAAAGCCACGTTAGCTCATCTACCGAGATAGTTGATGCCACTCATCGAGCAATGAGAGTTGCCTTGTCAAGAGAGGTAGATCAGCTTGAAGTACATTTACCTTTTATGGCAACGGTAGGGTCAATAAGCCCTTATATTGGATTGTTTGGAACAGTATGGGGAATAATGAACTCTTTCATTGCATTAGGTGCGGTGGAACAAGCAACGCTTGCTATGGTAGCACCAGGTATTGCGGAAGCATTAATTGCAACAGCAATGGGCTTGTTTGCAGCTATTCCTGCGGTAATAGCATTTAATCGATTTAGTCATACGGTAGAAAAATTAGAAAATAGTTATGGAAATTTTATGGAAGAATTTTCGAGTATTTTACAACGTCAATTTTCATCTGAGCTAAATAAATAAGGAACAATTATGTATTCGTATACTCGGGTGAGACGCCGTAAAGTAGCTGAAATTAATGTTGTTCCTTACATTGATGTGATGTTAGTTTTGCTGATTATTTTCATGGTTACTGCGCCATTAATTACACAAGGTGTTAAGGTTGATTTACCTAAAGCAGACGCAGAGCCTTTATCAAAAGATAGTAAACCGCCATTAGTTGCCTCTGTAGATGCACAAGGCAATTACTATTTAGCTGTTGGCACAAGTAAAAATGAAGCAATGTCGGCTGAAGAAGTGGCCACCCTAGTAAAAGCACACCTTGCTGTAGAACCAAACACCCCTGTAGTGGTAAACGGTGATGGCAATGTACCTTATAATGCTGTTGTACAACTTATGGTGCTGTTGCAAACAGTTGCTGGCGTACCTTCTGTTGGTTTAATGACAGATACACCGGAGAAAAAATAAGTGCAAAAGAAGTACATAATAGCCTTAGCATTAAGTATCGTTTTACATATTGTTGTTGCATTACTTATGGGGCTGGGTGATTTTTCTTCAAAACCTAAGCCAACACCACAACAGTTAAGCATGCAGGCTAAGCCAGTTAAACCTATTGAAGCGGTTGCTATTAATAAGCAAAAATTCCAACAACAAGTTGATAAAATACGTAAAGAAAATGCGGCTGTTAAAGCGGCTGAATTAAAACGTATAAAAGCGTTAGAAAATCGTGCTCAAAAGGCCAAAAAATCTCGAGAAAAAGAACAACACGAAATTAAAAAATTAGAACGGGCACGTAAAATAAAAGAAGCAGAAAAGCGTAGAGCTGATAAGGCGGCAAAAGATTCCAAAGCGAAAGCAGCTGAGGCAGAAAAAGATCGTAAAAATAAAGAAGCATTAAAACGTAAAGCGGATAAAGCCGCTTCAGATGCAAAAGCAAGACGAATCAAAGAAGAAGAAGCAGCCAAACGAGCAGAAGAATTACGTAAGAAAAAAATAGCTGAACGAAAGCAAAAAGAGCTTGAAGCAAAAGAAAAAGCAGCCCAAGAAAGGATGCTTGAAAAACAACTTGCCGAAGAAATGGCTTCACGACAAAATGCGCGACGTCAACAAATGATGAGTGAAATTCAACGTTTCACCGCATTAATTTCTCAAGCAATTCAGCGTAATTTAATTACAGATAAAGCATCAATGTCAGGAAAGTCTTGTAAATTAACGATAAGTCTTGCACCATCTGGTTTTGTGACCAATGTTGTTAAGGGGAGCGGCGATCGTATTGTCTGTGATGCTGCGCAAAAAGCGGTATATAAAGCCGGTACTTTACCAGTATCTAAAGATGCTGAAGTCTTTAAAGAAATGCGTACAATCAGTCTTACCGTTGTACCTGAATTTAATGACTAAAACTGAGTTCGAAAATAATAAGTTATTATTTAAAGTGATTTTAATAAAAAAGAGAATTTATAGATTGTTATGAAAAAATACTCATCGATTTTAATTTTAATGTTTGCTGTTTTTTCTAATCAAGTATTAGCAGCGTTAGAAATTGTAATTACCGAAGGTGTCGACAGCGCAAGACCGATTGCTGTATTACCTTTTGTTTGGGAAGGTAACGGTGCCATTCCCGAACAAATATCGAAGGTGGTTGCTAACGATTTGATCCGTAGTGGGAAATTTAATCCAATTAATGCCCTTAAATTCCCACAAATACCCAAAAAAGTAGCCGATATTGATTATGCTGCATGGGCAAGTGAAGGGGTTGAAGCCCTTGTTGTCGGTCAAATAAAACAAACGAGCATAGGGCGATATCAAATTCACTTCCAGTTAATTGATGTTATTCGAGGTCAAATTACCGGTGGTCAAGCTCAAATGTTAAGTAATGGACAATTAATTGCTGCTAATGATCATATTTTAGATGAAAGAACGGTTGAAATTGGTGCAGAGCAATTTCGTCGTTATGCGCATCGTATAAGTGATGTGGTTTATGAAAAACTTACTGGAACTCGCGGCGCGTTTTTAACAAAAATTGCGTATGTTATTGTGCGTGATGACGGCGAATATCCTTACCAGTTAGCAATTGCCGATTATGATGGATATAACGAGCAAGTATTATTAAGATCTAAACAACCATTAATGTCACCAGATTGGAATCCTAACGGTACACGCTTGGCTTATGTAACTTTTGAAAATCATCAAGCGCAAATTTATATTATGGATATTTATACGGCGAAACGAACATTAATCAGTTCTTTTACTGGAATAAATAGCGCACCTCGTTGGTCTCCTGATGGTAAGAATTTAGCGCTAGTGTTATCTAAAGATGGTAATCCTGAATTATATGTAATGAATTTAGCAACTAAGAACTTACGTCGAGTTACTCGTAATAGGGCAATAGATACCGAACCAAGTTGGAGTCCAGATGGTAATTCTTTGATATTTAGTTCAGAACGGGGTGGTAAACCGCAACTTTATCGCGTAAATTTAGTCGATGGAAAAATTAGACGCTTGACATTCGATGGCGATATGAATTTAGGTGGCTCTTTAACACCAAATGGTAAAGAATTAATCATGGTGAATAGAACTCATGGTAAATATCATTTAGCTAAACAAGAAATAGATTCAGGTGTTTTTCAGGTGTTAACTGGAACGCGATTAGATGAATCACCAAGCGTTTCTCCTAATGGGGGTATGATTATTTATAGTACATTGTATAATAATCGCCAAGTTTTAAGTTTAGTGTCTGTTGATGGCCGTTTTAAAGCTCGATTGCCAGCTTTAGACGGGCAAGTAAAATCGCCAGCATGGTCACCGTTTTTATAAATGAAATTTTGTAATACTGTTTTAAAATTTAAAAAATTGATATCTATTTAATAATAAAGGAAAAATAAGATGCGCTTAAATAAAACTCTAAAAAGCTTTGCTGTTGCTTTACCTATGTTTGCTCTAGCAGCATGTAGCTCTTCATCAGATTCTGATGCTCAAAGCTCTGTAGATACAAATGCGAATACGCAAACTACAACGCAGGTTGAAGATACAGTACAAACAACTGCGGCTCAACAAGCGGCTGCGTTTGAAGAACAAAAACGTCAACAATTAGAGCAATTGCGTCGTGAACACATTGTTTATTTTGATTTTGATATGTCTCGTGTAAATAGTGAATTTGCTAGTATTTTAGATGCGCACGCTAAATATTTAAATGAAAATCCAAGTGTTAAAGTGTTAGTAGAAGGTCATGCCGATGAACGCGGTACGCCTGAATACAATATTGCTTTAGGTGAACGTCGTGCTAAAGCGGTTGCAAGTTATCTTGAAAATATGGGGGTTTCTTCAGCACAAATTACTATAGTAAGTTACGGTGAAGAAAAGCCTATGGTTAAAGATCGCAGTGAATCGGCATTTGCTAAAAACCGTCGTGCAGTTTTAGTTTATTAATTTGAGTGATTAATGAAACTATCTACACTATTTATAGGGGTTTCAATTGCGGCAGGTAGCTTTTGGGCTATCGCCGCAAAACCAGCACCAGTTATTGAAATTGGTACAAACCCTAGTGGTGAAGCGAGTCAGCTAGCCACGCTAGAGCGTAAATTAGATGCACGAAATCGTGCTCAAATAGCTATGCAACAGCAACTTGACGATTTGCAAAATGAAATGAATGAGCTTCGTGGTGTTACAGAGCTTCATACTCATCAACTGAGCGAAGTTTTAGAACGACAACGAGAACTCTACCAAGAGCTAGATCGTCGTGTGAGCGAAGCATTAAAGCCTCAAAACAGTATTCCTGATACTATACAAGCCCCTGGAACGATAGTTAATGATGTTAATTATAGTAATGATTTAACTGAAAACGAATCATACGATAGGGCTGTAAATTTAGTACTTAAGGATAAGCGTTATGAACAAGCTATTAGTGAATTTAAATCATTTAATACGAAATACCCAAATTCAACGTATGCATCAAACGCGCATTATTGGCTAGGTCAATTGTTATTTAACAAAGGAAAGTTAGCTGACGCTGCCAATGAATTTGAAATTGTCGTGCTGAAGTTTAAAGATTCGAGTAAACGTAGCGATTCACTACTAAAATTAGCTGCCGTAGCACTAAAGCAAAAAAGCACACCTAAATCTATTGCCTTGTATAAACAAGTTATTGACGAGTATCCTAACTCATCTGCAGCACAACTTGCTAAAGCAAGACTTGAGAATATCCAACAGTAGGTATAAGTTAAAAATAGAGCAAAGATAAAACGTTTTTTGTTCTATTTGTTGGCTTTTTATGCAAACAGTCAAAATAGTGGGGAAAAGTTGATTTTTTAGTTGCACTTAAAAAATTAATGAGTATTATATGCGGCGCGTTGAGGCACCAAGTTAACGCAATGTCGGCCGTTAGCTCAGTTGGTAGAGCAGTTGGCTTTTAACCAATTTGTCGAAGGTTCAAATCCTTCACGGCCGACCACTTTTAAAATAGGTGATTTTGTAAAACAGATAAAAGCCAAGGCTTTTAACGCGATTAACAAAATCAGGTCGACGGTTTAAAATCTATACGACCAGTATTTTTAAAAGTTGTTAGAAAAATTTGTAATATGAAAACGGCCGTTAGCTCAGTTGGTAGAGCAGTTGGCTTTTAACCAATTTGTCGAAGGTTCAAATCCTTCACGGCCGACCACTTTCATATAACATAAGATTTCATAGTAAAACTAGAAACGGCCGTTAGCTCAGTTGGTAGAGCAGTTGGCTTTTAACCAATTTGTCGAAGGTTCAAATCCTTCACGGCCGACCACTTCTAGTTAGCAATAAATATCTAAATTATAAAGCCAAGGCTTTTAACGTTCTTAACCAAAATCAGGTCGAAGGTTTAAATCCTTCACGGCCGACCACTTCTAGTTAGCAATAAATATCTAAATTATAAAGCCAAGGCTTTTAACGTTCTTAACCAAAATCAGGTCGAAGTTTCAAATCCTTTACGGCCGACCACTTCTAGTTAGCACAAAATTTCTAAATAAATAATTTTCAAGTTATTCAATCCAAGGCTTTTAACGTTCTTAACCAAAATCAGGTCGAAGCTTTAAATCCTTCACGGCCGACCACTTCTAGTTAGCAATAAATTTCTAAATAAATAATTTCCAAGTTAATCAAGCCAAGGCTTTTAACGTTCTTAACCAAAATCAGGTCGAAGCTTTAAATCCTTCACGGCCGACCACTTCTAGTTAGTAATAAATATCTAAATTATAAAGCGAAGGCTTTTAACGTTCTTAACTAAGTTCAGGTCGAAGCTTTAAATCCTTCACGGCCGACCACTTCTAGTTAGCAATAAATATCTAAATTATAAAGCCAAGGCTTTTAACGTTCTTAACCAAAATCAGGTCGAAGCTTTAAATCTTTCACGGCCGACCACTTCTAGTTAGCAATAAATTTTTGAGCACTAAACCTCTAAGTTAATCAATTTTAGCTAATTTTAAATTGCTCCAATAAAAAATAAGTTTATTGTGTAACTGCAGCCTAGCAAAAAATAAAATTTATATTTAACCCTAATACCATTTTATTTCATCATCACGTATAATCCATGCGTTTTTAGGGTGTATTAAAAGAGATTTGTAATGACACAAGCTAATTTATCCGTAGATTTTGATTTTCAATTTCCAGCCAAGCCACAACCGTTAAATACGGATGAACGAGCTCGTTATAAAGAGAAAATTAAACAGTTACTTAAAGAAAAAAATGCAGTACTTGTTGCTCATTATTATACAGATCCTGAAATTCAAGCATTAGCCGAAGAAACAGGCGGTTGTGTTGCAGATTCTTTGGAAATGGCTAGATTTGGTAAACAACATCCAGCAAAAACCCTAATTGTAGCAGGTGTAAAATTTATGGGGGAAACCGCTAAAATACTAACGCCGGAAAAAACGGTGTTAATGCCTGAGCTTGAAGCCACCTGTTCACTTGATTTAGGGTGTCCTATTGATGAATTTTCAGCGTTTTGTGACCAGCACCCTGATCATACAGTGGTAGTTTACGCGAATACTTCTGCGGCGGTTAAGGCGCGTGCCGATTGGGTTGTAACCTCAAGTATTGCCTTAGAAATTGTTGAAATGCTCGCCAGTGAAGGTAAACCGATTATCTGGGGACCCGATCGCCACTTAGGAGCTTACATTGAAAAAGAAACCGGCGCAAAAATGTTAATGTGGCAGGGCGCTTGTATTGTTCACGATGAATTTAAAGCGAAAGCGCTAACTGAACTAAAAAAACAATATCCAGATGCGGGTGTTTTAGTGCATCCTGAATCCCCCGCCAGTGTAGTCGCGATTGCTGATGCTGTAGGCTCTACTAGTCAGTTAATAAAAGCCAGTCAAGAAATGCCCAATGAACACTTTATTGTTGCCACCGATAAAGGTATTTTTTATAAAATGGAACAAGCTAGCCCTAATAAAACCTTTATCGAAGCACCTACGGGTGGTAACGGCGCAACTTGTCGTAGCTGTGCTCATTGTCCTTGGATGGCGATGAATGGCTTAAAAGCGATTGTTAATGCGTTAGAAAGCCCTTATGGACACGAGATCCTTGTTGACGAGCAATTAGCTGAACAGGCATTAATTCCGCTTCACCGGATGCTTGATTTTGCCGCTGAAAATAAATTAGCAGTTAAAGGTAATGCTTAGCATTTAAAATGACAAATTAGTTATTTATACATATAAAAAAACCAGCAAATAATCTTTGCTGGTTTTTTTAGTTTCAGGGGGGAAATTATTTAACAGCGCGTTTTCTTAACATCACTAAACTTGGAATTAGTAATAATAACCAAGTTGCAGGCTCTGGTACGTTATTAATTTTGGCTGAATTACGATCAAAGCTATCAATATCGGTCATTGCATAGTTGACAAATGGTTCATAAAAGGCCACGTTCCCTAAAGTAAAGTTACTAACTCCGCTCTTAATTGCTGTTAGAGTAAATTTAACGAGTAAAAAATCTCCACCAACAAATGGGGTAAAATCATAAAATGATAGCGCCAAATTGTTTACCCCGGAACTTGCAATAAGTCCTAGTGTTAAATAACCATCGTCTAGTGGTAAATCACTTTGTAAAGATAATAAATCAATAGTAAACAGTGAAGTATCATAGAAAAAATCAAGATCGAATATATCGAATGAAGCAAAATCGCTTGCTGCTAACGTTATGTCTATTGTTTCACCTACATTGACATTATTATGATCTGGTTTAATTTCAATTAGCCCAGCATTCGCGTTAACGCTGATCAGTAACATTATTACCATTATTATTTTTTTCATTTTATTTCCTTTAATAAGTGCTTTTTAAGGAGCACAACCTCTACGGGTACATAGTGTTCGTAGTACACGTACATCTATCATATTGATAACTTTATCTTCATTTAAATCAAAAGCAGGGTTAATTGGTTGATTATGCTGGATGGCTAAAATTAGCGAACGCATGTCAAAAACATCAACGTCATCATCTCTGTCCCAATCGCCTCGTAATGCAATATCTAAACTAACGATCAAAGGATCATGATCAGACATTCTATAAGCATCTGGGGCATAGAAATCATTTTGTTGCTGAGCTGATTTACTTTCCACGTTGTAATCTAAAACGCGCGGTTCGTCGGCATTAATGTGCCACTCAGTTGCATCTAAGGTTTTTGCTAATAACGACGGACTTGCTAGGGCATGGTCTAAATAACCCAACTCACCGCCAAAAGCATAAGAATAACCTTGGTTGCCAACAAACTGATTAATTAAATTTATATAGCCGCTATTGGTAATGGTGCTGATAGGATCTTCTTTAGCATATGAATTTAAATCACCAATAATTAATACATCGGGCTCACTACTTAATTCACTATCGGTAGATAACCAACTCATTAATTCATTAGCTTGGGCAACTCGACGTGCATTAAAACATGCCTGACCATCACCTTGATCTTTATCTAAACCACTAGCACGACTACAACCGCCTTTTGATTTGAAATGATTCACAACAACGGTAAATTTTTCGCCATTAGCGTTTAAGCTAAATAACTGCGCCAACGGCGGACGATTAAATATCGCGTTGTTATTAATTTTAACGGCTGTGGCCGGAGTAACTACGCTAGGCTTATACAGTAAAGCAACAGCAATAGCATCGGTACCAACAGTGCCACCAGTATTAATATAAGTATAAGTATTTGCGCCTAGCTGAGCATTGAGTCGGGTAATTAAATCAACAATGGTGCTGTTACTATCAACGCCATCATTTTCAATTTCCATTAAGCCAACAACGTCGGCATTAATAGCAACTAATGCAGAAACCGTTTTAGCAATTTGACGCTCATATTCAGCAAGCGAATCTGCACCGCGAGAGGTCGGGAAACCATTACCGTTACCGTCGCCATTAAATAGATTTAAGACATTTAAACTCGCTACTTTAACATTACCCGCTAATAGCTCAGGTGAGGCTGTTCTGGGGTTGTTCACTATAAAGGTAGGTGCTGAAGTCGGCAAAATGCGATATTTACTATAGCTGAAATCCATTATGCCGGTTAAGGCTGTAACTTCATCTCCAGTGCGCAGCGTGTTATTAGCAGATAATCCACCTGTTGGGTAAATAACGGTACTTGGATTAGAGCCACTGATTAGATCATCAAGTGTAATTTTGTTGAACTTATTCGTTGCGGCTAAATTTATGGCTTCAGTTGAGTTAGGCGTAAATAAATTGGTTGGGTTAAATAAACGACCATTAGAAAGATCAACTTCGCCATAATGACCAAGTTCATAGTTGTCTGAAACCGTTAATGGCGCTCCATTGCTCACTAACATACCTTCAAGCGCTTCTAAGTCGTTTAATGAATTAAAAGGCAGAGGAATATTCGTAGCAGTAACACTACCACTACCACAAGTGAGTATATCTTCGCTGGCACTAATTTGTGTTTTTCCATAACGTTCAGAAACGCTACCAATAACCCGAACCACATCGCCCGCATTAGGTGTTATGCTGTTTTTATTGTTGTAAACAAAAATACCTTCAGAAGTTGCGCTATTGTTATCGTAGTCAACTAGCTCTTCTTGAACAAAAAAACCGCTCAAGCTTGGCAATACAGCACTAACAACACCTTCAATAATTTGCACTTTATCTGCAACCGGAGACACATCGCCTTCGCCTTGGATCGCGCTAATTAAATTTGCACTGTCATTACATAAACCAATACTCGAGATAGGATCTCCTCCATTATTACCACCAGACCCAAAATTTTGGTTAGTATTAATTGTTCCAAAAGTATTACTAGCAGGAGCTTGCCAGCTAAAATCTTCTGAATTAATACCTGTTCCCGATAATTGTAGAGAAAATCCAACGGAAGTATTACTCGGTTCGGTTACCCCAATATCAACGCTAGACATACCACTAGCTGGGCCATTGGTTGCTGTTAAACTACCTTCGTAACTTAAAAATTGAATAATATTATTGTTACTATCGATTAAAGCAACACCGTCAGGAGCACCATTTTGAATGCCGCTAATTGCAAAAAACACAGTACCAAAACCATTCTGTTGATTACTAATAACCCCAGATAAAGCCGTAGTTTTATAAGTAGTACCATTTTTACCATTGTATAAAACGAGGCTTAAACCTGATAAATCAGTTCCCGCAGAGCCGGCAATTTCAATACCTTCGTTACTATCTGTACCACTGTTGTCATAATGAATTTCATTAATAAACACACTACCTTGTTCAAAGGTTTGATCTGTATTTACCTGATCAAATGTACTGCTAGCGGCAGCTTGCCAAGTAAAGTCGTTATATTTAAAACCAGTACCCGCAAGCTGTAATGAAAAGCCAGTATTCGTGCTACTTGCTTCACTAACACCAATATCGGTACTCGTGGTGCCATTTGCGGGACCATTAGTTGCTGTAAAAGCGCCTTCATAACTTAAAAATTGCAGTACATTACTATCAGCATCAACAAGCGCCATACCATCGGGAGCACCATTTTGAATACCACTAATGGCAAATGACAAAGTGCCAAAACCCGCTTGCATATTTGACAAAACACCAGACAAAGCGACTGTTTTATAAGTAGTACCATTTCTACCGTTATACAGTACAAGGCTTAAACCGGTTAAATCAGTGCCCGCAGGGCCAGCAATTTCAATGGCTTCACCTGTATCTGACCCTGAATTATCATAATGAATCTCATTGATAAATAGTAAACTGGTATCAGTAGATGTTGGCGTTGTGCCACCATCATTTGGAGGTGTGCCACCACCGTCACCCGGAGGCGTTCCACCGCCATCTGGAGGAGTACTGTCAGTACAAGTTGCAGCACTATATAACATAGTTACCCATTCAGGGTGATCGATATAAGGATTACGATTGCCTTGCAGTTCATAAATACGGTCATTTCGTCGTTGCTCTGTTGCATCAACAGGATCGGCATTATTCCATTCAAGTAATCGACATAATCGGCCTAGAGCCGCTTCACCGCCAGACGTTAAGCGATCAACTACCTGTAAATCAGGAGTGCTGTCCATACCTTCATAACGGGTATCCATGTAAAAAACCATACGGGCAACATCACCTTTAACCGCATCACGCGGTTCAAAAGAATCGCCATCTACACGGTTAAGTGGAGCTTCAGTTAATGGCGCGTCACTGTTATCAAAATCTAAATTACCGCGAGCAGAGTTAACCGATATATCTGCAGGGCGTAAATGGTGAATGTCAGTGTAGCCTTCTTGACTTGAGTCAGGAAAACCATGGCTTTTAGCCCATACATGCTCTCTATTCCAATTGTCTGGATTTGAACTTTGTGTGCCGCTGCCGTTAGAAAATTTAGGGATTGAGTTACCACGATAAAGTAATATCACATTATCAGGATTATTTGGATCTTCATCAGTTTGGGTTAATGCTGTCCAAACTTCTGAGTAGGTAAGTTGTTTATGGTTTTGGCTGATTGCTGCCGTAATAGCTGTTTTTATTTCACTAGCCGATAAATTATTGCTTACTGCTGCCAGTGCATTCGCATAATAAATTCCATCATTAAAAGTTGCCGCATCTGCAACTTTATCTAACGGTGGGCAATTGAAACAGGCATTTTCAATATCACTAGCGTGCGCCATAGACGCACAAAAATAAACCAGCAATGCTGGCGACTTAAATTTCATGTTAAATCCTTATTTGTTATTTTAGTTGTAGAATTTTTACATTTAATTGTTACGATTTGGTTACTGTTTTGTTTTTATTTTTCTACAAAATGTAAAATCTCATAAACCAACTAAACGGTCAATTAAATTTAATTTTAATAAACAATCATATACAGCCCTTTTAAAATAATTAACTATATTAAGTTTTTATTGGACTTTTATTGACTAATTGGACATAAAAAGTGATTTGTTAATATATGATGACTCGTTTGAGTTATATTTGTGCTTATATTAGAAGTAGTATTAACATTTAGTTGAAAAATATAAAGGTTAAGTTTCTTTTGGATATTTTGATAAAAATTTTTAACTACTTTGAATGAAGATTTTTCAGCGCTAAAACGAGGATGAAACTGTTAGCCGTGAAAAATTAATATTTGCCTTGCACTCATCACACATTTTCCCTACCATAGCGCAGCAAAAAAAGTGCAGCAAAATGTTTCAACTAAGGTGACGTGTCCGAGTGGCTGAAGGAGCACGCCTGGAAAGTGTGTAAAGGGCAACCTTTCGAGAGTTCGAATCTCTCCGTCACCGCCATTCT